>Ga0209464_10000008_pt1 | contig 274814 bp, 232 predicted proteins | sample DOMMetBare1Fresh_2_FD_187473 | JGI IMG/M metagenome (GOLD analysis project Ga0209464, IMG submission 187473) | Wetland sediment microbial communities from St. Louis River estuary, USA, under dissolved organic matter induced mercury methylation -... | ecosystem: Environmental > Aquatic >...
GACAACACTAATGGCGCGGTTCCCGATACCTTCACCTACACCATCCAGGATGCCGACGGCACGACCAGTAACAGCACATTGACCATCGCCATCACGGACACGGCGCCGATTGCCAACCCTGACACCGGCACGGTGGTAGAAGGGCATGTACTGACGGTCCTTGCGGCTGACGGCGTTCTTCACAACGACACTCCGAGTGCAGACATTCCGTTATCCGTGGTAGCCGGTACGTTTACCGGTGATCATGGTGGCACCTTGGTCCTCGCGGCTGATGGCAGCTATACCTACACCGCCCCGGCCCATGTGGACAACACTAATGGCGCGGTTCCCGATACCTTCACCTACACCATCCAGGATGCCGACGGCACGACCAGTAACAGCACATTGACCATCGCCATCACGGACACGGCGCCGATTGCCAACCCTGACACCGTCACGGTGGATGAGGGGCATCTCCCTGGCGGCAATGTTGAACCCACCGACATCTACACTACCGTGGCCCACGGCACATTCGTGAATAATGCCACGTGGGGGCCGGATGGCTTCGGCGGCATCGTCAGTGTTAATGGTACTACGCCAGACAGTAATGGTAATATTACTTTCATCGATACAACGGGAACAGGAACACTCGTGGTGAATGCAGCCACAGGTGATTACACCTATACCTTGAATCACAACCTGTTGGTGCCCGGTGCTGGTGAAAATCTGGAGACGGCGCCTTCATTTGCGATCATTGCTCAGGATGGTGACGGCAGCCATATCAATTTCAACCTGAATGTCAACGTGATCGACGATGTGCCAACGTTCACGCAGATTGACAGCGCTGTCGTTGCGAACGAAAGCAGTGCGACTACAGGTATACTGGTTGGTACACACGATATCGTCTTTGGCGCAGATGGCGAGCAGACGATCGATATGGTTGCTTTGACGCATTTACCGGGATTGAACTACTCTGATGTCATACATAACCTCGACGGTTCAACGACAATAACAGCGGGAACCAGTCTTCTCGACCCTACAATCACTACTGGTTTCTTCGAGTTGACGATTAAACCTGACGGAACGTATGATTTCAATCTTCTGGATGCCAGGCCAACAATAACCACTGACCCGATCACCTTTATCGATGCTACCGGTGGCAAGGCGGTAACTGAATTCACACTGGGTGATGCCACTTTCTCTGCTGTAGACTCGAATCACGACGGGACGATTGATCTAAGCGCTGAAGGGGTTAAGGGGACAAGTGTCGGTCTGGGGATCGGGAACGGCAATGCGGATCCGGGAGACCAATTTGCGGTTACATTTGCAAACGATTCATCCGGTCATCCGATCGCGGTCGACGTACTCACGTTCTACGGTAAGGTTGAAGGAAGCGGCTCTTTTACCGTCTCCTGGGATACTGATACCGGTGAACATGGCACGTCAACGCTTGCTTCCAACGGGGTGCTGTCGATTGATCCGCTCAACGACTTCCATTCGATTGTCTTTACCGTCGATGACGGCAAGGCCAAGGTGGACAGTTTCGCGTACTCAGAGCGGCTGCTGCCGGGCGATGAAACACTGCAATTCAATGTCTCTGCAGTTGACAGTGACGGTGATCATACCGGGTTGCAGACTCTTAATGTCACACTTCTTGGCATGCATCCGGAGGCTGGATTCACCATCACCGGCAGTACCGGGCCTGATGCACTTATTGGTACTTCCGGTAACGACATCCTGCAAGGCGGCACAGGAGCTGATATCTTCACAGCAACCCATGGACACGATCACATCACGGATTACAACAAGGTTGTCGATGGTGACGTGGTAGACATCAGCAATCTGGTTGCGAGCGCCACCAGGGCAAATCTGTCTGTAACCGACGATGCCGGCAAAGCTCAACTGCACGTTTACGCTGATGCAGGGCATACTACTGAAGTCGGCAGCATCACCTTCGACAACATCTCCAGTGCTGATGCACCGAATCTCGACACGCTGCTGGGGGCGGTGGATGTGAAAGACGGGAGTCACAATATAACATAGAAGGTTGCAACAATTATCCTGTAAGCAATGCGGCTGCCGCGAAAAAATCTTTTCGCGGCAGCTGTTTTTTGAGCGGTCGGCAGTCGCGTCTATCCATCCACATTTTGACTGATTCTTTTTATTGCTCCCTCATTTGTTTCTTAATAAATTTTTTTTGACACTCGGTTGCATTCGTTGCGTGTGGTGGTAGTATTTTTATTAATGTGTGTTCACACCATACAAGCGAAGAGTGGAAAAATTATATATAATTCTTATGTGGTTGCAGAATAACCATCAGCTTGGAAACCAGTTTTTTATCATCTTCATAAAGGAGGGAATACAACATGAAGAAAACAAATGCACTGTTTCTGGTCGGTTTAATCCTGGCGATGACGACGGTTGCTTCTGCCGGCAATAAGGCAGACACATTCTCGATTTCACCGGTAATTGGCGGGATAACCTACGGGGGCGATCAGCGCCTGGAGACAGCTCCGCTCTTTGGCGCGCGGGTCGGCTACAATTTTACCAAGGCACTGGGAATCGAAGCGTTATTCGATTATTCCAGAACCGAAAGCACACGTTCAAACGCCACCTTGGATTTTTATCGTTATGGTGGTGAACTGCTCTATCATTTTTGGCCTGACGATAAATTTGTGCCTTATCTGGCGGCAGGATATGCGGGTATGAATTTAAAAGGTAAAACTCCATTTATTAACTTTGCGAAAACAAGAGGAGTAGCTGACTACGGCCTGGGCTTTAAATACTTTGTTACTGAAGACATTGCTTGGCGTGCCGATGTGCGTCACCTGATTTATGTTTATGACAAAAATGACCAGCATGCAGTTGAATATACGACAGGTGTGTATATCCCCTTTGGTGGCACTCCTGCCGTGAGTAAGCTGGCTGATCCCCCGCCCGCGCCTGAGCCTGTTGCCAAGCCGGTTGTCGCACCGCAACCGCCAGCACCTTTGGCCACCTTGTCGGCTTCGCCGGCCTCTATTATGAAGGGGCAAAACTCAACGCTCTCCTGGACGTCGCAGAATGCCACGAATTGCGACATTCTTCCCGGCGTTGGTTCTGTGCAGACGCAGGGATCAACGACGGTCACTCCTGACAATAACACCATCTATAGTTTGACCTGCAAGGGGGAGGGGGGCACGGCAAAGAGTACGACAACCGTCAATGTGACTGCGCCGCCAGTTCCATTGCCTCCTCCACCTCCGCCGGTTGTACCTAAACCGTCTGCTGCGGCAAAGAGGTTTTGCAATAAACCAGCAATTCTCATGATCAACTTCGATGTCGACAAATATAATATCAAGCCCCAGTATCATGCAGAGTTGAAGACCGTTGGTGATTTCCTCAAGGAATATCCTACGTCGCACGGTGAAATTGCCGGCCACACCGACAGCACCCACACTCGGGAATATAATCAGAAACTTTCTGAACGACGTGCCAACAGCGTCAAGGAATACCTTATCAAGACCTTTGGCATTGCTCCCGAGCGCCTTTCTTCCAGGGGGTATGGCGAAGATAAGCCGATAGATACCAATAAGACAAAGGCTGGTCGGGCTAAAAACCGGCGCATTGTTGCCAACTTCGTCTGCGAATAACACCCTGTTCGCTGATGCCGGGATGAACTGAAGACGCCCTTCCGGACTTTACCGGAAGGGCGTTCATATTTCTCGCCTCTACAAAGTGATTATGTCGATAATAAACATATTCTGATGCTTCTAAACGTGTTCTATATGTATGCCTGAGTTGTTTTCGCCTTGCCGCTTGGTCGTTATCTCTGGCCGAGAGCCCCCTGTTATCTCTCCCCACCCTGATTCATGAGCAATGCCAGACTGAGCCGGTTGCCAACATGCATCTTACAATAGATGGAAGTGAGGTGCGCCTTGACAGTTCGTTCGACAATACCGAGCTCGGCGGCAATCTCAAGGTTAGTCCGGCCGTGGGCCACATGTTCAGCAACCCGGTGCTCCATGGGACTCAAAACGGCCAGTAACTGCTCCGAAGCATGCACTCTCGTCCCGTTGTTATTGGGATGTGTCTCCAGAATAAGCTGCTGAATGACCTTCTGCCCCAGCCATACCCCCCCTGACCCAATGACATGCAGTGCCTCGGCGAGCCGTTCGGGAGATATATAGGTGTTGGCGTATCCGACAATACCCAGCTTGAGAAATGCAAGCCCCTCTTCATGGTCTGGCTGGTCTGAGAGCAGGAAGAGCCTGCTGGAAGGGGCCAGCCTGCGGATTTCAGAGCAAATGGCACTGTCCGTCATCAGCCGATGCAGCAAAATAAGATCAAACACACCGCTCGAGGAACGTTGTATCAGCTCTTCCACGGTGTGAGCCTGTTGCAGTTGGTTTCCTTCGGAAAGCAGGGTGCGCCAGCGCTCAAGAACAAAACCGTTTGAGCTTCCCAATAGTATGAGCATCAGATCACCTTTCTCGCAAGGCCATGTATTTTGCCTTGAGAACCGGTTTTAACAGATACGCCAAGATGGTTTTTTTTCCGGTCAGGATATCAACCGTGGCAATCATTCCTGGAATGATGGGCAGTGGATTTTCCTTTGCTCCGATAAAATTCTTGTCTGTCCGTAACGTCACGAGATAGTAGCTTTCTTTTTTTTCATCGGCAATGCTGTCGGCGCCTATCTGCTCAAGTTTGGCATCCAGACCGCCATAAATGGTGTAATCATATGCGGTGAATTTTACCATGGCCTTCTGGTTCGGCCGCAGAAAGGCGATGTCTGCCGGCTTGATCTTGGTCTCGATAAGCAGAGTTCCCTCGGTGGGTACAATCTCCATCAGGCTCATCCCTGGCTGGATCACGCCTCCAACGGTATTAACCAAAATCCGGTTGACGGTGCCGTTGACCGGGGATTTGACCAGGGTTCGGTTCAGGCGGTCTTTTAGTGCCAAGGAGGAGGCGGTATCTTCGCCAAGTTGAGAAGCAACCTCGTGGTACTCGGCTTTTGCCTTGTTGGCAAAATTGAGCCTGAGTTCCCGCATGGCTGCCTGACTCTCTTGGATTTTCGACTGGATCCGCGGAATGGATTGCTTGATGGTTTCGATGTCCCCTTGCATTTCACTCGCCTTGCGTTCAAGCTGGAGTACCTCCATCTCGGAAACGGCCCCCTTGCTCACCAGTGGTTTGGTCAGTCTGATCTCCCGCTGATACATGTCGTAGGTTTTGTTTAACTCCCTCAGTCTGGTATTCAATTCCTTCAATTCATTCTGTCGCTGATCGATCTGCGATTGTTTTACCTCCATGCTCTGGCGGAGTTCCGATCTCCTCGATTCGAACAACGCCCGTTCGCTTGCTGTGATGTTGGAGGGGGTATCGGCAGGAGCGCTAAATGTTGCACTACCGCTGGCTTCCGCCTGCAAGCGGGCAGCCTTGGCTCTGTTGGCCCCGGATTTTGCCCGATTCTGTTCTAATGATGACACAAATCGGGTTTCATCGATCTTGAGTAACAGTTGGTCTTTTTTGACGGTATCACCAACCTTGACGTGCAGTTCGGCAAGGATACCACCCTCCAGGTTCTGAATTACTTGAATCTGGCTTGCCGGAATGACTTTGCCTTGTCCCCTGGTGACCTGCTCGACCTCGGAAACAGACGCCCAAACAATGAATATGACAAACAGGAGTATGGACGCCCAGAGAATTGCCCTTCCACCGCGGGGGGATTGAGCCATGATCGAGGTTCTGATGTCCGTGATGTAATCCACGTCATCTGCCGGCATTCTGCGGAACAGGCCGTTCAACTTTTTATTTTTCTTGGTTTCTGGCACGTGGTCTTCTCCAGCGAACCCTGATAAACAGGATAAGTGCGTTTACGAAGTTATGTTTTACCGGAAAACGCAGAAAATAACTTCTAACTTACTAAATATTGAGATGTCCTCTTTGCAGTGCATCCAGCACGGATGCCTTTGGACCATCGGCAACGATCGTGCCGTTGTCGATGACAATAATGCGATCAACCATCTCCAACAGCGAGGCGCGGTGTGTAATCAGTATGGTGGTTTTCTCCTTGATGACGTCGGACAAGTTACTCTTCAGGCGCAGTTCCGTCCTGCTGTCCATATTGCTGGTAGGCTCGTCGAGAACGAGGACCGGGGGATCAAGGAGCAGGGCCCGTGCCATGACGATGCATTGTCGCTGGCCCCCCGAGAGTCCCCTGCCGAATTCCCCTACTTCCATGTCAAAGCCGAGAGGGTGTTTCTTTATAAATTCATCCACACCGGCAATCTCGGCAGAACGCATGATGGAGGAGTCGTCAACGTCGTTGGTTCCCATGGTCACGTTATCCCGGACCGTTCCGCGGAACAGTGTGATGTCCTGAGGTACATATCCGATAACGTGCCGCAACTCCGCAGGATCGATCTGTCTGATGTCGGTATCGTCCATTGTAACCATGCCGCTGTTTGGTTCAAAGAGACCGAGCATCAGTTTCCCCAAGGTGGTCTTGCCTGACCCGATCGGTCCGATGATCCCGACCTTTTCTCCGGCCGCAATTTGCAGGTTAATATTGTTGAGAACGTTGACTGTCTGCCCGGGGTAGGCAAAGGTGAGGTTTTTTACGCCAATACTCCCCTGAAAGCCGCTCCTGTGCAGGAATGTCTTGCCGGTCGGGCGCTCAACGGGGAGCTCCATAATGTCATTAAGGGTCTTGTAAGCCTCTTTTGCACGGTGGAAGCGGGTGGCAAGGTTTGCCACCTGGGCAATAGGTGCAATTACCTGTCTCGATAGTATGACCAGGGCAATCAGCCCCCCCTGTGTGAGGTGCCCCTCGGAAATCAGATATACACCCGCTATTACCAAGGCAACGACCACCAGATTCTGGATAAAATAGGAAAATTCGCTGACAGACGATGAGAGAAATCTCGATCGAGCGCTCCACGTTGCAATATAGCTGACAGCTTCTTCCCATGCTCGCTGAATCTGTGTCTCGGCACCCAGCATTTTGACGGTCTCAAGTCCGGCCAATCCCTCAACCAGAATGGCATTTTTCTGGGCCGATGCAGTAAATGTGTTTTCCACGGCCTTCTGAAGCGGTGCCTGAATCAATGCCGAGTAAATGAGCATAAGAAGTATTGCAGCAATAAAATATATGACGATGTAGCCACCGATATACCAGATGACAAACAGCCCCAGCACAACGAAGGGCATATCGATTAAGGCGGTAATTGAAAAGGAGGTGATAAATTCGAGAATGCTCTCGAATTCTCTGAGATTGTTTGAAAATGAGCCTATGGATTGGGGACGGGCTTCAAGTTTCAGGCCCAGGACCTTCTGAAGCAGCAGGGAGGATATCTTCAGGTTGGCCTTTTTACCCGCTTCGTCCACAAAATAGCCGCGCAAAGCCTGCATCAGAACGCTGAACAGATACACTACGGTAATGCCGATAGAAAGCACCCACAGGGTCTCAAAGGCGCTGTTGGGAATAACCCTGTCGTAGACGTTGAGGATATAGAATGAACTTGCCAGGGCGAAGATGTTGATCAACAGGGAGGCCAGAAGGACATCCCTGTAGATTCGCCATGATGCAAAGATAGTCCCCCAGAACCAGTTGCTGGTCGATTCGGGGCAGAGCCCCTTGTGGGCCCCTTTTTCGAAGCGAAACTTTGGACGGACAAAGATGGCATATCCGGTATACAGTTTTTCCAGACTTTCCCGTGTGATAACCTTTTGCCCAGCGCCCGTTTCTGGCAGGAGTATTCTGAACTTATCTCCTTCTGCCGACAGTTCGGCAAGTATACATGCCGCACGATTATGAAGCAGCACGACAGCTGGCAGCTGTAGTTGTGTAATCCTGTCCAGCGGTCTCTTCACAATTCGTGATGACAGACCTGCCCGCTCGGCGGATCTTGAAAAAAGCTCAACCGTGAGACGGTTGCTTACAAGGGGCAACCCGGCTGTGAGTCCCGCTCTGGATGCCGGGCGGCCATGAAGTTTGGCCAACACCATCAGGCAGTCAAGGAGCGGATCGTCAAGTCGATCGCTATCCTCACCCAGGTTCCAATCGGTTACCGGGGCAGTCGAGTTCGTTGCTGGCACTGGAAACCCCTCTTTTCTTCAGGTAAATCGAGTTGGCAGTAATTGGCGGACAATTCTGGCCACCACCGTATTGGGTATTGAATTATCATAATTATATATTATGCTAGTACATATGCAATCTGCGGCAGTTGAATTTATAATTTAATATTAATGGTTTGTTAAAATTTAGTGTGTCCAGGAGAAACGCATGCTTTTTGTAGAACGGGGAAAAGATGGCAGAATCATCGCCTTGCATAATGCCTCCAATCCTGCGGCTCAGGAACAGAAGTCGATGATGGATGAGGAGGTACTTGCGTTCTTTAACACCACTGATTCATGGAAGCAGCTGATGGCGATGTCTGACCTCGGCACCGTACGCATACTTGAAGATTTGATTGATATACTTATCCGAAAAAACATCATAAATTTCACGGAGCTTCCTGAACATGCCCAGCAGAGAATATGGGAACGAAAACAGCTCCGGGAAAAGATTGTTTCGCAGGATCTGTTGGTACATGACATACTCTGAGGCAGGTCCACCGACCCATATGAGTTCCTGCGGTTCCCGGTTGCGGTGGGTACCAGTCAGGTTCTTCCCCCAGCGCATTTTGTAACCGGCTGCGGCTTTCCAATGTAATATCCCTGCATTGCATCCAGATTCAGCTCCTTCAGAATCAGCGCCTGCTGTTCCGATTCCACGCCTTCCGCCACGACAGCTATATCTATGCTATGGGCGACACTGCACAGCGAAGCGATATAGAACCTGCTGTCGTTATCCTCGTTCTTAAGTTCTCCTGTATAGGCTCGGTCGATCTTGACATACTCCGGATGAAGCGATTGCAGATACCCAAGCTTCGAAAAACTCTGGCCATAGTGGTCAAGTCCAATGCCATGCCCGCACTCCCGTACGGCTGCGCTGAACTCCTTGACCAGTGTCAGATGCTGGACGGCGGCAAACTCCGAGAACTCGAAATTAATGTGAGGTGATTCGGGGGAAAGCGTCTTTAGGAATGAGGGTATCCATAGTCTGAAAGAATCATCCACAAGCGAAGCGGGTGAAAGGTTGATGGCGATTTTTTTGATACCAAGTCGACTGAAATCAACCTTCATCACCTCTTCAATCACGATGCGATCGATGGTGGATACAAGCTTTAGACGTTCGGCGATTGGCATGAACAAGGCTGCGTTCAGCAGGTTCCCGTCTTCCTGGACAATCCTCGAGAAGATCTCCAGATGCATGACGTTTCTCGATGGAGTGTTCTCGATCACTGGCTGCGCATCAAAACTGATCCTGCGCTCCTGGAGCGCCTTGACGAGGATCTCTTTCCATTGATGCTGTCCCAATGGCATCATGACGGCTGCCTCCGTAATAGCCCTGATGTCCCAGGTATTTGCTCCCTTTTGTATGGCAGAACCAAGTGCCAGGTCCGCCTCGGAAAGGAGCCGGCCAAGCGTGGTCATGCCGTCGTATGTGACTACGCCAAGATGGCCGATATTGTCAGTTATGTCGATCTCTTCAGCCGCAAGCTGGCTCAGTTTGTTTGCCATATCCGTGGCAAGGTGTTCGCCATCCCAGCTGGAAGCATTCGGAACAAATATTCCGAAGTTTCCGCCGGAAAGGCGTGCAAGTGCTGCATTTGCATACTGATCGGATGATTCCTTTAACAATACCGCGACCCTTTTCAGCAAATCGTCGCCGGCCTGAAATCCCCTCTGCTGGTTGAGCGCTTCAAGCCCATGAATTTGAACGAGCAGGACGAGTCCTTTTGTACTGATATCATGCTGGTCGAGTCTGCCTGTTATCTGGCTTTCAAAGTAACGGCGATTTCCCAGGCCGGTCAGAGGATCATGATACGCCCGTTCCTGAAGTCCTTCGGCCTGGGCAGCCTGCTCCTCAAACATCTCTTTCACTTTATTGGTCATCCGGTTCATGGCCTCTGCCACACGTCGGAACTCTTTAGTCCAGGGGAGAGGTACTTGAATCTTGTACTCCTTCCTGCACAGGGCATCTGCCTGTCGTTCCACGGCAACCAAGGGTTTAAGTAGTATCCGCAGACCCAAGCCGCCGGCAACAAGCACAAACACAGCACAGATTGCAAACCAGACCGTCATGTTCAGAACGTCTTTCCAGAGGGTTACATAGGCGTAGCCGGGGTGACTTTTGATATGAATGGTGCCGGCCTGATTCCAGCCGGCCATCACATCCGAGTTTGCTTCAGGAATCTTGAGCGGAACCAATCTGACAAACCAACCGGGGACATCTTCGATTTTTACGGTGAGCACATGCTCAATCAGCATCTTCTGGCGTGGGTCGGTAAACGTGATCATCTGGTAATAGCCGCGGTCAAACACGGCATTTATCATGCCCTCAACTGCCGCCATATCCTTTTCGGCGACATGCGTCGAGATAGATAGGGCCAGGGAGGTCGCCGTATCCTGGGCATGGGACTCCAATTGTGATGTCAGGAACGAACGGGTGCTTTCGAGCTTGGCATACCATGTCCCGGCGAAGAGAAGCAAAAAGAGAATAAAGGTAAAGATTATGAGCTGTCGATACAGTGTCATTTTATAACCCTTTGTGTTTTCACAGTTTGTTCTCAGACATCTTCTGCAGGAGATCCTGCCAGAGCTTGATCCGGCTGCTGCCAGCCATTTTGCCTTGGCCCCGCTGTTTTGCCATCCAAAGCCCGGAACCATTGAAGCCGAATATGGGCATTAGATCAGTTCGTTTTGATGCGAGGCTGATGGAATCTATCAGATTGTCAAGCACGAGCGGTTCGGCCTCGGGTGTGCTGTAATACGTAAGCACCATATGGTGGATATTGAATTGGATTGCCTTGACATAGGTAATTCGCAGTTTCTCATCATCAACCCCCATGGCCTTGAGGGTAAAATATTTGGCAATCGCAAAATCCTCGCAATCTCCCGCTCCCTTACTGAGAAACTCGATTGGTGTTGCCCAGTAGTCTTGGACGCCCCAGATGTCGATATCGCTGGCAAATCGAATTCTGCTGTTGAAAAACCGATTGACCTTTTCCAGTTTTTCCCGATCCGTCCTGCTTCTGTCCTGGCGTATGAGATCTTCCCATGCAGTGAGCCGATTATACGCATCTCTCCCGTATTTTTTCTCAGCTTGTTGCAGGAGTTTCCGGTCAAGGCTGAAATTTCCCGCAGTCATGACAGTAGTTGCAATAAACAGCCCTGCGCATGCTGCCACAATGAGTCTTAAGGAAGTTGTTATCACATAGTTGCTCACGGAGATCCTGGCGGAGAGGGCCACGTCCCTTAAAAAAAAGCCCCGGATCGTCAACAGATATTCTGATGATCCAGGGCTTTGCACGTTGCGTTTCAGAAACAATTACGCGAGTTATTGCGCTGTTTTTGCCGTTACAACTCGGCTCTGTTCGGGCAACTGCAACCCCAGAAATGGTATCAATTGCGACATTCCGTTCAAAATGCGAAATTCGGAATATAATTTGTCATACTTTGCATTAACTAAGCTGGCCTTGGCGTTAATATATTCCGCCTGGGTATCGAGAAGGTCGAACATTGTCCGCCTGCCAATATTCCATTGGGAAGTAAACGCATCTGCGGTCAGGCCGGCAGCCTTGACATACTCTTCAAGAAATACGAGCCGTTCGGTGGCTGTCTTGTTGGCTTCCCAAGAAAGACGCATGGACTGAATCGTTTGACGTTTGGTATTTTCGGAGATTTCTTGCGCTTCATAGATTTCGTACGTTGTCTGTCCCAGCCGCGCCTTGTTCCATCCTCCATTCAATATATTGAAGGAGATAGTGGCCATGGCCAGGAAATCTTCACGGCGCCCCGGGAAATTTTCGCTGTCCTTACGCCAGCGGTAGTCGAGGGAAAAATCCAGGCTCGGATATAGTTGGCTCTTGGCGGTTTCGTGCTGCGCATACCTTGCGTCCACATCGGCCTTTGCGGACATGAGCGTCGGGTTATTCTGCACGGCCAACTGTTCAGCTTCTTCCATTGTTTTCGGTAGTGCGGAACCGACATCATCAGGTCGTATCAAGTTCCCCGGCAAATGTCCTATCACCGCTTGGTAATCTGTGGTGCTGTCCGTTAAATTGGCCTGAGCGGCAACCACATTGGACTGAGCCAAAGCCAAGCGACCCACGACTTGGTCTAAATCGGCCCTGCGATCGACTCCCGACTCACTTCTCAGTTTGACCTGATCATGAATCCTACGGTGGTTTGTCAGATTTTCCTGCGCAAGATCGTACAATTCCTGATTCCGCAGCACATTCAGGTACACTTTGCTTGACAGCAGGGCATTGTTTTCGACAGTGCCATGCAGCAGATACGCCTGGGACCTGACGCGGGCTTCCTGTCGCTCCACCTCTGATTTAGTTCCGAAACCCCGGAAGACATTCTGGCGGACACTTATGATAGCGCTGGCCGGCCAGGTTGTATCAAATAAAGGTTCATGCTGACGGTCCACACCGGCTGCCACACTGGCGTCAATCGTGGGAAGATATCCGGCTTTTGCCTGGCGAACTTCCTTTTCCCGTGCCATACGATTATAGGATTGCGATCTAACATCCGGGTTTGACCGCAGCATAAAGTCGACCGCTTCCTTAAGCGTCTCGGCCTGTGCGATGCCTGTTCCTGTCATGAACATACCCACAGCTACACCAACCAGAAATTTACGAGATGTTGTTGTCATCTTCGCCTCCTTTTACACAGGTATATAGTCATTTGTGATGTCTGTTGCTGGTAGCTGTTTTTACATTAATTACGTTTATATAATACAAGAGAAATATGAAGTTGCAATCAAGCAAATAAAAAATTATCAAGCGTTTCTCTGAAACGGAAAAACCGGTTCCGCAGAGCGCCACAAGGGTGCACAACAGAACCGGTTTCACGAGACTTCAGGTTTGATGGATCGTTTATTCCACGAAACTCTTAAGCTTTTTGCTGCGGCTGGGATGGCGCAACTTGCGCAATGCCTTGGCCTCGATCTGGCGGATACGCTCACGGGTGACCTCGAAGTCTTGGCCGACCTCTTCCAGGGTGTGATCGCTCTTCTCACCAATGCCGAAACGCATGCGCAGTACCTTCTCCTCGCGGGGGGTCAGGGTGGAGAGTACCCGGGCGGTCTGCTCGGAAAGATTGGCCTTGATCACCGCTTCGATGGGGGAGATAACCCCCTTGTCCTCGATGAAGTCACCCAGGTGTGAATCTTCCTCTTCCCCGATGGGGGTTTCTAAGGAGATCGGTTCCTTGGCGATCTTGAGCACCTTGCGCACCTTGTCCAGGGGGAGTTGCATGCGTTCGGCAATCTCTTCGGGTGACGGCTCGCGACCGTTTTCCTGCACCAGCTGCCGACTGGTACGGATCAACTTGTTGATCGTCTCGATCATGTGGACCGGGATACGAATGGTGCGGGCCTGGTCGGCGATGGCGCGGGTAATGGCCTGGCGGATCCACCAGGTGGCATAGGTGGAAAACTTGTAGCCGCGCTGATACTCGAATTTATCCACGGCCTTCATCAGGCCGATGTTGCCCTCCTGGATCAGGTCGAGGAACTGCAAGCCGCGATTGGTGTATTTCTTGGCGATGGAGACGACCAGGCGCAGGTTGGCCTCGATTAACTCGCTTTTGGCGATACGAGCCTTGCATTCACCCTGCTCGATGGCGACCAGGGCTGTGGAGAGTTCACTGGCCTTGAAGCCCGATTCCTGCTCGACCTTTTGCAGTTTACGGGCGGTCGTCCGCAGGCGTTTATCCAGCCGGTCGGTTTCTTCCGGGTCCCGTTTCAGTTTTTTGAGCTCTGCGGCGGCCTTTTCCTCGTCGTTCTGGAATTTATCGACCAGGGCTTTGAGTTTGTCGGCCGGGATCAGATCCTCCAGATCGGCCAGCTCCTTCATGTGCCGGTCAACCTTGCAGGAGAGCTCTTTCAAACGTTCGGCGATCTTGTTGATGTGGCGATCCTTCAGGCGCAGGGATTTCAGGAGGGTGGCCTGATTATCCTTAGCCAGACGCTGGGATTTTTCCAGCTCTTTTTTCTTGGCTGCTGTCTTTGCCGCTTCCAGTTGCTCGGTGATTTCAACCAGGGCAAGATCCTGGGCGGTGATGGCGTCGATCACATCCAGGATGCGTGTTTTCTGGACATCCTCTTCGCCCTCTTCCAGCTCCTCCTCTTCGACCTCTTTGCTGATCTCGGAAGCATTGATCTGAAACTTGCGCAGCTTTTCTCCCAGCAGCACGACTTCTTTTACGGTGATGGGGGTGTTGAGGATAACGCTGGCCACGTCCCGCTCGCCGTCCTCGATGCGTTTGGCGATCTCGACCTCACCTTCGCGGGTCAGCAGGGACACCGAGCCCATCTCACGCAGGTACATGCGCACGGGATCGCTGGTCCGGCCGATGGTGCCGGCTTCGAACTCGACCTCTTCGGCTTCGCCCTCGGCCTCTTCATCCTCTTCAAGATCGATCTTCATCTTGGGAATCTTGACCTTCTGGGCCGAGTCGACAATTTCGATATCCATGTCACCGAACATGCCCATGACATCATCAATCTGCTCGGTGGCGATATCGGGAGGGAGTATGTCGTTGACTTCGTCGAAGGTCAAAAAGCCCTTTTCCTTGCCGAGATCGATCAGCTGTTTGACTTCATCCAGGTTTTTCTTAGCCATTCAATTCACCTCAAGTTACAGCCCTCAGGGCTGAATCTTCGATTTTCTGGTGCGTAATGCATCTGCTTTTTTGAGGAGAGCGCCGTACTCCTCGCTATCCGGGTCAAGTACTGCCAGCCGCGCGATAATTCCCTTGAGAGGCATGATCGCACGTTTTTCCCTGCTGCGCAGGCAGCTGTCAAAGGCGGAGCGCCAGTTAATGTCCGCCATCCGCGCATCGGAAACCAGCATGCGTGACAGAAGGGTTTTGATATCAGGCGCTTCGATACTGTCCAGAAGATGGCTCAAGGCCTGGGCATCATCATTGTTGGCCAAGGTGTCGAGCACCAGCCGGGCAAGCTCCAGGTAGACACCTTCAAACAGGTTAGTTATACCAGATTTTTCGACTTCCGCTCGGGCCTCGGCATAACTGCAGATTAACGCCAGCAGCATTTCCTGGGTGGAATCACCTGCCTGCGAGGCGGCTTTTTGCCCCCCCCCGTGGGTGTCCCGAACGGTGAGTTCCATACCACCCATGCGTTTGCGAAAGGCGTGCACCGTAATGCCCAGCAGGCGGCAGATCTCTTTTTCGTACAGGTCCCGTTCCACCGGATCGGCGATTTTCTTGAAGCGAGGCAAGAGCTCATCGATGATCCTGACCTTGCTGTCCACACTATCCGGTGGCGTTTGGGCCAGCAGGGAGCGGATGTAAAACTCGAACGCCGGACGCGCCTTGTCCTGGCAGGTTCGGAAGGCATCCACCGGGTTATTGGCCAGGAAACTGTCCGGATCATCACCGGCCGGGAGGGTGATGACGTAGGCTGGCAAACGCTGCTCCATAAACAGCTCCATGGAGCGGATGGTGGCCTTGCGTCCGGCGGCATCGCTGTCAAACAGGGTAAAGACCTTGGCGGCGTGCCGTTTGATTAGGCCGGTATGGGTCGTCGTCAGGGCCGTGCCGCAGGTGGCGACCACGTTGCGGATACCGGCCCGGTAGAGGGCCAGGTGATCGAAATACCCTTCCACGATGATGACGCTGTTTTCGGTGCGGATGGCCGGCAGGGCCAGATCCATCCCGAACAGGACCGAACTCTTGTGGTAGAGCGGCGACTCGGGCGAGTTGATGTACTTGGGCAGCGAGTCATCCAGCACGCGACCGGCAAAGGCGATCACGCCCCCCTTGCTGTCCCGGATCGGGAACATCAGACGGTTGCGGAACTGGTCATACCAGCCGCGCTCGCTCTTGCGCACCACCCCCAGTTTGAGGGCGCTTTCCAGATTGATGCCGTTGGACTTCAAATGCTGTACCAGCCCGTCACTGCGGTCGGGGGCGAATCCCAGGCGGTAGGCCTCGGCGATTTCTCCCCTGGCGGCACGCCGTTCCAGGTAGGCCCGGGCCGCGGCCCCCTCCGGTCTCTGTTCCAGGATCGAGCGGTAATAATTGGCCGTCAGCTCGTTGATGCGCTGGAAGGTCTGCCGTTCGTTCTGTGCCTGTTTCTCTGCCTGACTAAGCTGTCGCTCTTCTATTTCGACCCCGACCTTGCGGGCCATCAGCTTGACCGCTTCCGGGAAACTGATCCCTTCGATGCGCATGATGAACGAGAAGGCATTGCCACCCACGCCGCAGCCGAAACAGTGGAAAATCTCCCTGGCCGGATTGACGTTGAAGGAGGGGGTCTTCTCGGCGTGAAACGGGCAGAGACCGGTGTAGTTGGCACCGGCACGTCTCAGCGGAACGTACTCTGAAACGACCTCTACAATCGATAGCCGCTCGGCAACCTCGCGGACTTTGTCGTCCGGGATCATGGCTGAGGGGCGCTATGGCCCCGCCACGCGGAGAGAATGCGGTCGCCGGTCTGGGCAAACAGATTGGCAGATTCTGTTGTGCGCACCTTCTGTTTCAGCGTATCGGGCATGAAACCGGCGGTAGCGGTGCTGAACAGCATGCAGAGCAGCAGTGCGCCTTCGGCAGCCCCGATCAGTACGCCACCCAGGCGATTGATGCTGCCCAGCATGACCAGCTTGAGTGCGACAGTGACGACATTACCTGCAATGTGGGCAACAATACCGGTCACGAGGAGGAGCAGCATGAAGGCCAAGAAAGCGGAAACATGCGCGGGGAGATGGAGTGTGGTCCGTATTGGAGCCGCGAGTGCCGGATAGAAACGGTACGCCAGCCATCCCCCCAGGATCAGCCCGGTAAGGGATGCGGTTTCGTTGACCAGTCCCCTGGCCAGCCCTTTCAGGGCAAAGAGAATCAGCACCGCCAGGATGATGATGTCGAATAGATTCATCGGGGAGCCTTGTGCCGCTTACAAAGAAGGGGCAATCGAGAAGAAAGCCCCTTGCACTGGTATGGGTGAATGCATTACGATCCGGTAATGCCGATAAGTTAGCTAATGTCCGATCTTGTTCATCAGGGTCAGGCAAGTTTTAGTTTGACGGTCTCGCTGACCGTCTTGCCGTCGGCCTTGCCCGCGGTCAGCGGGGTGAGGGCCTTCATGACACGTCCCATGTCCTTGGCGCCCTGGGCGCCAAGCTCCGCGATGATCTGTTCGACCAGCGCTTCAATCTCCTGGGCGCTGAGTTGTACCGGCAAAAATCCCAGCAGAACCGCCAATTCCGCTTCTTCCTTCTCGACCAGGTCCGGGCGGTTACCTTCCCGGTACATGCGGATCGATTCACGGCGCTGTTTTACCAGGGTCGAGATGACCTCGATGATCTCCTGATCGTTCAGTTCCTTCTTCTGGTCGATCTCGCGATTTTTTACCATGGAACGAATCATGCGGACAGCCGAAAGGCGCAGGTCATCCCGCGCCTTCATGGCTGCCTTCATTGATTCGTTGAGCTGGTCCTTGAGCGACATACAGTGTGCTCCCCGGTGCAGTAACGAAATTACTAGTCAATCATCTTGCGCTGTTTCTTGAGGGCGCGCTTACGAGCAGCAATGGCTTTCTTCTTGCGCTTGATGCTCGGCTTTTCGAAGTGTTCGCGTTTGCGAACCTCGGAAAGAATTCCCGCTTTTTCGCACTGCTTCTTGAATTTCTTCAGCGCGAGTTCAAACGGTTCGCTTTCTTTGATTTTTACTCCTGGCATCTTGTATCCCTCCCCCCATTGTAAAATAACTGCAGAGTATGCGGATGGTCCCGCATCCTAAAATTTCAGAGTTTTGTATGATAACAGCAACCGGCTGGTTGTCAATATAAAAATTTGTTTGGCCGGGAGTCAGGGGCGATCAGGAGGTGCGGGAGGCCTTTTCCGCTATGCCGGAGATGCCAAAACGCCGGCGCAGTTCGTCGAAGACGGTTTCCAGGGGGATATCCTTGTATCCCAGCAGCACCAGGGTGTGGAAAAACAGGTCGGCGGTCTCGTAGACGATCTCTTCCCGGACGCCACCTTTGCCGGCGATGACGACCTCGGTTGCCTCTTCGCCCAGCTTCTTGAGGATCTTGTCCAGTCCCTTGTGCATCAGGGAGGCCGTATAGGAGGTGTCGGACGGATTGGCCTTGCGGTCGAGGATCACCTGGTAGACCGCATCGAGGATGTGTTGTTGCTCGTTCATAGGCGTACCGGCACTCCCTTTTCTTTGAGGTACTGTTTTGCTTCACCGATGGTGTATTCCCGGTAGTGAAAGATGGATGCCGCCAGGCAGGCGCTGGCACCGGCTTTGGTGAAGCCGTCGTAGAGATGCTCCAGGTTGCCGACGCCGCCCGATGCGATGACCGGGATGGAGACCGCGTCCACCACGGCGCGGGTCAGGGCGATGTCGTAACCGTCCTTGGTACCGTCGCAATCCATGCTGGTCAGCAGGATCTCGCCCGAACCATACTCTTCCATTTTGATCGCCCACTCGACCGCATCGATGCCGGTGGGGTTGCGGCCGCCGTGGGTATAGACCTCCCAGCGATCCTCACCGGGGACGCGGCGGGCATCGATGGCCACCACGGTGCATTGGGAGCCGAAGCGCTCGGCGGCTTCCTTGACGAACTCGGGTCGCTGGATGGCGGCGGTATTGATCGAGGTCTTGTCGGCCCCGGCGTTGAGCATGCGGCGGATATCATCCACGGTACGGATACCGCCCCCCACGGTCAGCGGCATGAAGACCCGTTCGGCGGTGCGGCGCACCACATCGATGATCGTGTCGCGCTCGTCGGATGAGGCGGTGATGTCCAGGAAGGTCAGTTCATCGGCCCCCTCCAGGTCATAGCGCTCGGCGATCTCCACCGGGTCACCGGCGTCGCGCAGCTCCAGGAACTGGACCCCTTTGACGACACGGCCACCTTTAACATCCAGGCAGGGTATGATTCGTTTTGTAAGCATGTAAACCTCAACTACTGATGTTACAAGGATATACAGGATGTTCAGGATTAAAATCTATGGCCGGTTTGTGTCGGATAAGATTTTTATCCTGTTAATCCTGTTCATCCTTGTACGTGAGTCTTGTCTTTTTTCGTTAAAGCCACCGCCTCGGCCAGCTTGATGGCCCCGGTGTAGACCGCCTTGCCGGTGATCACGCCGCTGACGCCGCTGGCTTCGATAGCCATCAGGTTTTGGATGTCCGTCAGCGACGAGACCCCCCCCGATGCGATGATCGGGATCGAGACCGCCTCGGCCAGTGCCTTGGTCGCTTCCAGGTTCGGCCCCTGCAGCATGCCGTCGCGGCTGATATCGGTGTAGATGATTGCCGAGACGCCGAATCCTTCGAACTTCCGCGCCAGATCGACGGCGGTGATGTCGGTCACTTCGGCCCATCCCTGTACTGCCACCATGCCGTTCTTGGCGTCGATACCGACCACGATCCGGCCGGGGAACCTGGCGCAGGCTTCTCTGACCAGCTCGGGATTACGCTGGGCGGCAGTGCCGATGATCACCCGTGACAGCCCCAACGACAGGTAGGCCTCGATGGTTTCAATGTCGCGGATGCCGCCCCCCAGCTGGGAGGGGATGGTGATGGCGCCGACGATGGCTTCGATGGCGGCGCGGTTCTTGGGTTGGCCGGCAAAGGCGCCGTCCAGGTCGACGATGTGCAGCATCTCGGCACCCTGGTCCTGCCAGGCGCGGGCCTGGGCCGCCGGGTTGTCGTTGAACACGGTATCCTTGTCCATCAGCCCCTGTTCCAGGCGGACGCACTTTCCTTCTTTCAGATCTATGGCGGGGATAACTAACATTTAAAAAACCTTTCAAAAACATTTGCCACAGAGGGCACAGAGCACGTCAAAAACCAATAGTCTCTACAGGGATGAACAGGATGAACGGGATAAATCAAAACCTGCAAAAATATTCACGGTAAGTCTAAAAGACTTTCATCCCGTTTATCCCGTTCATCCTTGTAAATTTGGTTTTTGTCTTTCTGTCCTCTGTGGCTTAACGGATTTTATTTCATTTCGGCAAAATTCTTCAGTATCCGCAGTCCTACGTCCTGGGACTTCTCGGGATGGAACTGGGTGGCGACGATGTTGTCCTGCCAGACCGCCGAGCAGAACTCGATGCCGTAATCGGTGGTGCTGGCAATGACGTCGTCATGGTCGGGTTTGACGTAATAGGAGTGGACGAAGTAGACGTTGGAGCCCTCGGCGATTCCCTCGAAAGCCGGCGGGCGGCGCTTGAAGTTAAGCTGGTTCCAGCCCATCTGTGGCACTTTCAGGCTTTCGTCGGCTACCCGCATGTCGTCGGGAAAACGCAGTACATGGCCGGGGATCACGTTCAGTCCCTGGTAGAGCCCGAATTCCACGCTGTCGGTGAAGAGCAGCTGCATACCGACGCAGATCCCCAAGAACGGGCGCCCTTGGCCGATGACCTTGAGGATTGGTTCCACAAAGCCGGCCTGCTCCAGGTTGCGCATGCAGTCGCGAAAGGCGCCCACGCCGGGCAGTACCACCTTTGCAGCCTGCAGCACGACCTGCGGGTCAGCCGTGACAATCGCCTCGGCCCCGATCTTTTCAAAACCCTTCTGAACGGAACGGAGGTTGCCCATGCCGTAATCGATGATGGCAATCATATCCGTCAGCCTGCGATCTTGGAGAAGTCGGCAATCCTGCCGAACATGCGGGCAATGGCGGTCAGCAGTGCCAAGCGGTTGGTACGCACCCGCTGGTCCTCGGCCATGACCATGACCTTGTCGAAGAAGCCGTCCACCGGCCCGCGCAGGGTGGCGATCTCGGTCAGGGCGTCCAGCCATGAACCGGCGGCGACCCTGGCTTCAACCGATGCCTTTACTTTCGAGAAGGCCTCGTAAAGGGCACCCTCGGCGGCATCCTCGAACAGCGCCGGATCGACCGGGGCATCCGTGCCTCCCTTGATGATGTTGCCGACCCGTTTGAAGGCCACAGCCAGCGGCTCAAAGTCGGCATGGGTCTCGAACTCAGCCAGGGCGGCAACGCGAGCCTTGACATCCACCAGGTCGTCAAAGCCTGCCGAAACGGCCGCATCCACCGCATCGCCCGGATAGTCGTTACCCAGCAGATTGACGAAGCGGGCGCGGAAATATTCGACCACATCGGCGGCCACCTGCTCTTTGGGGCGGGTCAGTTTTGCCGACAGCAGTTCCAGTGAATGACCGATCAATTCCGCCAGCGACAGACGATAGCTCTTGTCGAGGATGATGGCGATGATGCCGATGGTGGCGCGCCGCAGGGCATAGGGGTCGGCGGCGCCGGTGGGAATCAGCCCCACGCCGAAGCAGCCACAGATCGTGTCGAGTTTGTCGGCGATGGAGACGAAGGCGCCGATATCCGAGGCGGGCAGTTCACCGCCGGCCTGGGTGGGGAGGTAATGTTCGGCAATGGCGTTGGCCACGGCCGGCTCAATCCCTTCCAGCAGGGCGTATTCGCGCCCCATGATCCCCTGTACTTCGGGGAATTCACCGACCATGCCGCTGACCAGGTCGGCCTTGCAGAGGGTTGCCGCCCGGGCAGCCTGGGTTGCAACAGCCGGATTCAGCTGCGTGGCCAGACCTTCGGCCAGTGTCCGGAAGCGTTCCATCTTTTCGAAGGAGGTACCCAGCTTCTGCTGGTAGACGACCTTCTTGAGTGCCTCGACCCGTTCGTCCAGCTTGACCTTCTGGTCTTCCTCGAAGAAGAAACGGGCATCGGAGAGGCGTGCCCGCAGGACGCGCTGGTTGCCCTTGATCACCACCGAAGGATCTTCGGTGAGGGTGTTGTTGATGGTGATGAAGCCCGGCAGCAGTTTGCCCTCGCCATCCACGATGGAGAAGTAACGCTGGTGGCTGCGCATGGAGGTGATCAGGACTTCTTTGGGCACCACCAGGAATTCCTCGGAGAAGGTGCCATGCACCGCGCTGGGATACTCCACCAGAAAGCTGACCTGCTCCAGCAGCTCTTCATCGGGGAGCAGATGGCCGCCGGCCGCAATCGCGACCCGGTGGGTCTCGCGGCGGATGATCTCCTTGCGCCGTTCCGGATCGGGGATGACGAAGTGGCGCTCGCACTCTTCCAGATAGTGGGCATAATCGCGCACCGGGAAGGTACTGTTGGCCATGAAGCGGTGTCCGCGGGATACGGCGCCGCTGGTGATGTTGCCGAATTCGAAGGGGATCACGACCCCGTCGAAGAGGGCCACGATCCAGTGGATCGGCCGGGCAAAACGCACGTCCAGATCGCCCCAGCGCATGGATTTTTTGAAGGGTATCTCGTTGATCAGTTTGGGCAGGATCTCGGAGAGCAGCTCATGGGTCGGCCGGCCGGTTTCGGTGCGGGTGATGGAGATGTATTCACCCTTGTCGGTCGTGACGATCTGGATGGCGGACACATCCACACCCTGGCCACGGGCAAAGCCCTCGGCGGCCTTGGTCGGCTTGCCGTCGGCATCGTAGGCGGCCTTTTTGGACGGGCCGGTGGCGGTGATCTCGGCATCCGGCTGGATCGCCGGGATGTCTTTAACCATCAAGGCCAGGCGGCGCGGCGTGGCCAGGGTCTTGACTTCGCCGAAGCTCAGGCGGGCGTTGGTCAGCTCACGGGTGATGATGGCTTCCATCTCGGCCATGGCGCGGGGGATAAAGCCGGCCGGGATCTCTTCGGTGCCTAATTCCAGAAACAGTTCCTTGGTGCTCATCAGGCCACACCTCCTTTCAAGAGCGGGAAGCCAAGTCTTTCGCGCATCCTCAGGTAGCCCTCGGCGCAGATGCGGGCCACGTTGCGGACCCGGCCGATGTAGGAGGCGCGCTCGGTGACCGATATGGCCCCGCGGGCGTCCAGCAGGTTGAAGGTGTGGGAACACTTCATGACGTAATCGTAGGCCGGCAGGACCAGCTCTTTTTCCGCCAGGCGCAGGCACTCCTTCTCGTACATACCGAAGAGTTGCAAGAGCATATCCACGTCGGCTTCCTCGAAGTTGTGTGTGGAGAACTCGACTTCGCTCTCGTGGTGGATATCGCCGTACTTGACCCCCTTGACCCACTCCAGGTCATAGACGTTGTCCACTCCCTGCAGGTACATGGCGATGCGTTCGCAGCCGTAGGTGATCTCGGAGGAGACCGGTTTCAGGTCGATGCCGCCGGCCTGCTGGAAGTAGGTGAACTGGGTGATCTCCATGCCGTCCAGCCAGACCTCCCATCCCAGACCCCAGGCGCCCAGGGTCGGTGACTCCCAGTCATCTTCCACGAAGCGGATGTCGTGCTTGGCCGGATCGAGGCCGAAGGCGCGCAGCGAATCCAGGTACAGGTCGAGGATGTTCATCGGGGAGGGCTTCATGATGACCTGGAACTGGTAGTAGTGCTGCAGGCGGTTGGGGTTTTCACCGTAACGGCCGTCAGTCGGGCGGCGGGAGGGTTCCACGTAGGCCACCTTCCATGGCTCGGGGCCGAGCACACGCAGAAAAGTGGCCGGGTTAAAGGTGCCGGCACCTTTTTCGGTATCATAGGGTTGCTGGATGATGCAGCCCTGCTTGGCCCAGTAGCCTTGCAGAGAAAGGATAAGATCCTGAAATGTCACGGGTGTGGTCCTCCGGTAGAGGGGAGATGTTAAAGAATTGCTAAAATAGCAGGTCTAACGGTTGCGGTCAAGAATCAGCGTCACGGCGGACAGTTGGCGCAGACCGATTTGAAGAGGTTGGTGCTCAGATAGCGGTCACCCCGGTCGGGGATGATCACCACGATCGTGCCGGCGTCCAGCTCGGCCGCCAGTCTGAGCGCGCCCGCCACGGCGGCGCCGCCGGACATGCCGCAGAAGATGCCGTGATGGGTTGCCAGGGTACGGGCGGTTTCAAAGGCGGCATCATCCTCGACGACCATCTTTCGGGAGAGGGCTGCTTCGTTATAGATGGGGGGCACGATGGCCTCGCGCATGTTCTTCAGCCCCTGGATCTTGTGACCCAGGACCGGTTCGATGCCGACGATGCGCACGTCCGGTTTGATCTCGCCAAAGTACATGGCCGTGCCCATCAGGGTGCCGCTGGTGCCCATGCCGGCCACGAAATGGGTAATGCTGCCATCGGTTTGGCGCATGATCTCCGGGCCGGTGCTTTCATAGTGGGCCAGCACATTGTTCGGGTTGGCGTACTGATTGGGCATGTAATAGGTCTCGGGATCCGCTTCGTAGATCTTGTGGGCCAGGCGGATGGCGCCGTCGGTGGCCTCGCAACCGGGAGAGAGGACGATCTCGGCGCCGTAGGCCTCCAGTACGCTGCGCCGCTCCACGCTGACGCAGGCCGGCATGACCAGCTTGATACGGTAGCCGCGCGCGGCGGCGATCATGGCCAGGGCAATGCCGGTGTTTCCCGAGGTCGGTTCCAGGATGATCTTGTCATGGGTCAATTCGCCGCTCTTTTCAGCGGCCAGGATCATCTGGCGTGCCGGGCGGTCCTTGACCGACCCCCCGGGATTGTTTCCTTCGAGTTTGGCCAGGATGTGTACCTGCGGATTGGGATTGATACCGCACAGTTCAACCATGGGTGTGTTGCCGATCGATTCGATGAGACTTTTACCTTTCACAAAAAACCCCTTTGTCAGAGAAAATCGGAGAGTGCCAGTAGCACGATCAGTGCTACCAATATATACAGGATGTAATGATTGAGTTGCCCGTTTTGCAGGCGCCTGATAACGGTCAGCTGCCGGTCGGCGGCCGCTAAAAACGGTAGGATTCCCTTTTCGAGCACCACCTCGGGGACATGGGAGCGGAAAGAGGAAGGTGCAGGGAAAAGCCCCTTGATCTCCGGTTGATGACGCTCGGGGAGCAAAATCCCGCCGAAGATGCCTACCAGCATCTCGGCAAAGGATGAGGCCGTGTACTGCATGGAGGGAGCCGGGGCCGCATAGCCGCAGTCCCAGGTGCCGGTTTCGCCGAGCGGTGTGCCCTTGAGACGACGCAGGTACCAAGCGCTCAAGAGGGCGATCAGGAACAGCAGCAGCGCCGCGGCCAGACTGACCCCATGCAGATGGGCGGTGGTCTGGATAGGGGGCAGGGGAGTCCCTGGCCGGGGATAGATGGCGGCCAGCACCGGTTCCAGCAGCCTGACCGCCGCGAAGGGGAGCAGGCCGATCAGAATGCAGAGCCCGGCCAGGATTGCCATGGCGGAGGTCATGGCCGGGGATTCATGGGGTGCGGGCAACGGGGTGCGGGGCATCCCCAGAAAGACGCAGCCATAGACCTTGACAAAACAGGCCAGGGCCAGACCGCCGGTCAAGGCCAAGAGGGGCGCCGCCAGGGCCAGAAACGCGGCCGCTGCGCCAGTGGCCGTGGCGAAGCCTTTGAAGATGCCCAGGTAGATCAGCAATTCGCTGACAAAGCCGTTCAGAGGGGGCAGTCCGCAGATCGCCACGGCCCCGGTCAGAAAGGCCAGGGAGGTCAGCGGTAATGAGCGGGAAAGGCCGGCCATGCGGTCGAGTTCGCGGGTTCCGGCGACATGGATGATGGCTCCGGCACCCAAAAAGAGCAACGATTTGAAGAGGGCATGGTTGAGTACGTGCAGCAGCGCCCCGGCCATGCCGAGCACGAAGAGGAGCTGGTTGCCGCTCGCCAGGCCGGTCAGGGCCACGCCGATCCCCATGACGATGATGCCGATATTCTCGATGCTGTGGTAGGCCAGTAGGCGTTTGAGATCATGTTGCCCGATGGCGAAGAGAACGCCGACAACGGCCGAGGTGATCCCCAGACAGAGCAGGAGTATGCCCCACCAGAGGGGGGGCGTACTGAAAAAGGTGATCGTCCTCAGCAAACCGTAGATGCCCATCTTGATCACGATCCCGGACATGATCGCCGAGATGTGGCTGGGGGCGTTGGCGTGGGCGGTCGGGAGCCAGGTGTGCAGCGGCATGATGCCCGCCTTCATGCCGAAAGCGACCAGGGCCGTCAGAAAGATGGCCGTTGCCGCAGGTGTGCCTGGATCGAGAGAGCCGACGGCTGGATAGGAGTTGCCGCCGTACTGGGCGATCAGCGAGAAGAGTACGATCATCAGCAGGGTTGTGACGTGGCTGGCCACCAGATACTGGAGTCCCGCCTCACGTACCTCGGGGCGGCCATGCTCAAGGCACATGGCCAGATAGACCATCAGAGCCATGATCTCCCAGAAGATCAGCAGGGTGATGCCGCTGGCGGAAAGCAGCAGCAGGATGATGGCGGCAATGACCAGACCCAGATAAAAGGTCAGCAGGGATTCACCTCGGTTGTCCGGTGTTGTTGTGCAATAGCCGCAGGTATAAAGCGAGACGCAGACGGCGACGATCAGTAGCGGAAGCAGAAAAAAGGCCGAGAGATGGTCGAGCCGGAAGATGATCTCGCCAATTGGGAGTTGCCAAGCCATTTCAAAGGTTTCAACACGGTCGTGCAGGAGCAGGATTTTGCCCGCCGCAGCCAAGCCGGCAGCGGCTCCACCGGACAGAAGGAGGCAGGCGATCCGGCGACCGGTAAACAGGGGCATGCGTGAATGCAGGGCCGGGACGCCGGATATGGCGCAGAGCAGGGCCGCTGCCAGTGCCAGTTCAAGCGCTGTCATCGGAGTAACTGTCCCGGTTTGACGGATTTCAGGGGCATGGACATAGGCGATGTATATCGCCTGATTGGTGGAACGGTCAAGATAATTAAGGGATAACCAGGTGGTTTATAGATTATTTTTTGTTGACAAGCTCGCAACATTAAGGTTAACGTCACTTCAACCTCTGTATTTTTATACCCGACATCCTGGCACACAACCCCAAATCCTTCATACGATTATAAGAGTTTCGAATCCAATATCAGGACACCCCAACAAATTAAGCTTTTTCTCAACGGCATGTATCCTTCCGCAGGTACTTCCCACGCATTGACTGCGTTTGAGGCCCATATAACACCCAATCGTCTGAAAAACCCATTTCAGCACGCAATCTAGCCATTGTATTGACAATGCAGGAGAACCGATGAACCTACAGGAACTGAAAGGCAAGAAGATCAACGAGCTCAACGCCCTGGCACGCGAGCTCAATATCGAGGGTGCGTCCAGTCTGCGCAAGCAGGATCTGATCTTTGCCCTGCTGAATGCCCAGACCGAACAGAACGGCATGATCTTCGGAGAAGGCGTTCTGGAGACATTGCAGGACGGTTTCGGCTTTCTGCGCGCCACCGATTACAACTATCTTCCGGGCCCGGATGACATCTATGTCTCTCCCAGTCAGATCCGTCGTTTCAACCTGCGTACCGGTGATACCGTATCCGGCCAGATCAGGCCTCCCAAGGAGGGCGAGCGTTACTTTGCCCTGCTCAAGGTCGAAACGGTCAACTTCGAGCCACCCGAGGTGGCCCGCGACAAGATCCTCTTCGACAACCTGACCCCGCTCTATCCCGACGAAAAGCTCAAGCTGGAGACGACCCCCGACAACATGCCCATGCGGGTCATGGAGCTGGTGGCGCCCATCGGCAAGGGACAGCGCGGCTTGATCGTGGCCCCGCCCCGCACCGGCAAGACCATGCTGATCCAGAACATCGCCAACTCCATTGCTGCCAATCATCCCGAGGTCTACCTGATTGTCCTCCTGATCGACGAGCGTCCGGAAGAGGTCACCGATATGCAGCGCTCGGTCAACGGCGAGGTCGTCTCCTCGACCTTCGACGAGCCGGCTACCCGTCACGTCCAGGTGGCCGAGATGGTCATCGAAAAGGCCAAGCGTCTGGTGGAGCACAAGCGCGATGTTGTGATCCTGCTGGACTCCATCACCCGTCTGGCGCGCGCCTACAATACGGTTATCCCTCCCTCCGGCAAGATCCTTTCCGGTGGTGTGGATTCCAACGCCCTGCATAAGCCCAAGCGCTTCTTCGGTGCGGCCCGCAATATCGAGGAGGGTGGCTCGCTGACCATCATCGCCACGGCCCTGGTGGACACGGGCAGCAAGATGGATGACGTCATCTTCGAGGAGTTCAAGGGCACCGGCAACATGGAACTGCACCTGGACCGCAAGCTGGTCGAGAAGCGTACCTTCCCGGCCATCGACATCAACAAGTCCGGGACCCGTAAAGAGGAGTTGCTTATCGAAAAGGTCTCCCTCAACCGGATCTGGATCCTGCGCAAGGTGATTCACCCCATGAATGTGGTGGACAGCATGGAGTTCCTGCTGGACAAACTCTCCGAGGCCAAGACGAATCAGGAGTTCCTCGACTCGATGAGCAAGTAAAAAATCCTCGTTTCAAGGACATGATAAATCGGAAAAAAAGGGTTGCAAAAAAAAATCTGAATCGTTACGATTACACTTTACGGTCACCACTGGAATATTTTTCTTGCTGAACCGATTTGAAGGAGGAAGACATGAAAGAAGGAATTCACCCGGCGTACAATGAGATTACAGTCAAGTGTCTGTGCGGAAACACGTTTCAGACCCGTTCTACCCTCAAGGAAATCAACACCGAAATCTGCTCCGCCTGCCACCCGTTTTTCACCGGCAAGCAGAAGCTGATGGACACCGCCGGCCGCGTCGAGCGCTTCAAAAAACGTTACGGCCAGATTTAGTACACCACCGGTCTATTGCACGAGGGGGATTTTGTCGACAGGACAAATCCCCCTTTTTGCATCCTGACCAACGGGACGCCCTCCATGAATGTTACCCTGATAGAACACACCCCCAATCCCGAGCAGACCGTGGCGCTGGCCGCGCGTTTGTGCTATTCGCCGATATCGATTGGCGAGCTGCGCGAAAAGCTGGAATCGGCCGACATCGAGAAGTTCCTGGACAAGATCATGTCCCTGGGGCACCACTCGGTGCTGGAGCATGTCTCCTTTACCTTTGCCATCGAGGGCATCTCGCGGGTAACCACCCATCAGCTGGTTCGGCACCGCATCGCCTCTTTCTCCCAGCAGTCCCAGCGCTATGTGTCCCACAAGGAGCACTTCGCCTCGATCATGCCGGACAGCATCGCCGAACAGGCCGAGGCGCGGCGGATCTTTGACGATGTGACCGATGCGGTCCATAAGGCCTACGGCCGCCTGATCGAGCTGGGGATTCCGGCCGAGGATGCCCGCTATATCCTGCCCAATGCCACCGAGACCAAGATCATCATGACCATGAATGCCAGGGAGCTGCTGCACTACTTTGCCCTGCGCTGCTGCGAGCGGGCCCAGTGGGAGATCCGTGGGATGAGTATCGAGATGCTGCGCCTGGTCAGGCGGGTCGCCCCGGTGATATTCCGCAACGCCGGTCCGGGCTGTGTCGCCGGTCCCTGTCCCGAGGGGCAGTTCTGTTGCGGCAAGACAGTCGAAGTGCGGGAGTTCTTCAAAGATCTCGAATAAGTAGACACAGCAAAAGCATGTTACAGGGATGAACAGGATTAACGGGATACTTCAATAGCCTGTTTGTAACGATTTTATCCCGTTCATCCCTGTAAATTATGTTCTGGATTTTTCGTTGTTCCTTACGTGTCACTGTGCGAAGCGTTTAAAGGGGTGTTATGGAAAAGATAAATGTAGGCGGTCAGGCTGTTATTGAAGGTGTCATGATGCGGGCACCGCGCTCCGTGGCCATTGCCGTACGTCGTCCCGACGGTGAGATCGTAGTCAAAAAGGAACTGGTGGTGCCGCTTTCCGAGCGCTATCCGATCGTGAAACTGCCGATCCTGCGCGGTGCGGTGGCGCTGTTTTCCTCGCTGATCATCGGCATCAAGGCGCTTAATTTCTCGGCCAACGAGGCCATGACGGAAGAAGAAAAGGATAAAGAAGGTGAGAAGGCGGGTGGGGAACTCTCCTCCTGGGCCATGGCCGGCACCATGGCAGTGGCCTTCGGCTTCGGCATCGCCCTGTTCTTTCTCTTCCCGCTCTATCTGACCAAGTTGATGACCCCGGTCATCGGCGACAACAATGTGGTCTTCAACCTGGTGGACGGCGTTATCCGCGTGATCGTCTTCCTGCTCTACATCTGGGGCATCTCGCGCATGGAAGACATCCGCCGGGTCTTCCAGTACCACGGTGCCGAACATAAATCGATCTTTGCCTTCGAGGCCGGCGAGGAGTTGACGGTCGAGAACGTGCGCCGTTACAGCCGCCTGCATCCGCGTTGCGGCACCAGCTTTCTGCTGATCGTCATGCTGGTCAGTATCGCGGTCTTTTCCATGATCCCCAAACTCTGGCCGTTCATCTTCAAGGCCGGCTCGCGGATTGTGCTGTTGCCGTTGATTGCCGGCATCTCCTACGAGTTTCTGCGCTGGAGCGCCAAGAACGATACCAATCCGCTGGTCAAGCTGATCATCACCCCCGGTCTGGCCCTGCAACGCCTGACCACCGGCGAACCGGACGACGCCCAACTTGAGGTGGCCATCCGCTCCCTGGACGAGGCGCTGGAAGTCAATGCCGGCTATGCCGACGACCGCCTGGTCGTATAAGAAAATCAAAATCCGCTACAGAGGCACGGAGAACAAAGCGAAGAACGTTTTTACAGGGATGAACGGGATGTAGGGGATATACATCTTCAAGATGTACCCAAACAGGTTTCAAGCTGTTATCCCGTTTATCCTGTATATCCCTGTAAACAGGTTTTTGAAGTTCTCTGTGTCTCCGTGGCTCCGTGGTAATAAGTTAACTGGAAGGTTTATACATGTTCGACAAGATAGAAGAATTAGAGCGGCGCTACCAGGAACTGGAAGCGCTTTTGTCCGACCCGACGGTCATCTCCAATCAGCCGGAGTTCCGCAAGTATTCCCGTGAACACTCGGACCTTTCCGCTCTGGTCGCGGCCTATCGCCGCTGGCGCAAGGTCGTGGAAGAGATCGAGGACAACCGGGAGATGTTGTCCGACCCGGAGATGAAGGAAATGGCCGAAGAGGAGCTGAAAAGCCTCTCCGTGGAGAAGGAGCAGCTGGAAGCGGACATCCAACTGCTGCTCCTGCCCAAGGACCCCAATGACGACAAGGGGGTCATCCTGGAGATCCGCGCCGGTACGGGCGGCGATGAATCGGCCCTCTTCGCCGGCGACCTGTTCCGCATGTACTCCCGTTTCGCGGAGACAAACCGCTGGCGGGTGGAGACCATCTCGGCCTCCGAGTCGGAGCGGGGTGGTTTCAAGGAGATCATTGCCTCCGTGGAAGGGGAGGGGGTCTACGCCAAGCTGAAGTACGAATCGGGCACCCACCGCGTCCAGCGCGTACCGGAGACCGAGGCCCAGGGTCGCATCCACACCAGCGCCTGCACCGTGGCCATCATGGCCGAGGCCGAGGACGTGGACATCGACATCCGCCCGGATGACCTGAAGATCGACGTTTACCGCTCATCGGGCGCCGGCGGCCAGCACGTCAACACCACCGACTCGGCCGTGCGCATCACCCATCTGCCCACCGGCACGGTGGTGGCCTGCCAGGAAGAGCGCAGCCAGATTAAGAACCGTGCCAAGGCCATGAAGGTATTGAAGACCCGCATCATGGACACCATGATTCAGGCCCAGAACGACAAGCTGGCTGCCGACCGCAAACTGCAGGTCGGTTCCGGCGACCGTTCCGAGCGCATCCGCACCTACAACTTTCCCCAGGGGCGCATGACCGATCACCGCATCGGCCTGACCCTCTACCGCCTGGATTCAATCATGGCCGGGGATATGGGCGAGATCGCCGATGCCCTGCGGGCCCACTACCAGATGGAGGCCTTGAAGGCGCAGAGCGAGTCGAACTGACCGGGATCAGGGCGATAGAACTAAGAAGGGGCGTTGCCGATATGGCAGCGCCCCTTTGTTTTTGATGCTACGTTACCGTGGTGAGGCGCAGTGGCTTGTCTGCTGCCGCCGATAGGTGATTCAGATTTTTCTGCTGTCGTAGGCCCAGTCTAACGAGCTCCCGTGAGGGTGCTAGTTTTCCTGTGGTGTGCGGCTGTGCTCAAATGTCCTCAGCATCAGCGAGCGAGTTTTTGACAACCTTAAAGGCTGGTTTGATCCCGGTAAGGTCACAGCAGAGACGGGCCAAAAAACGAATGGTAACCAAGTTGTGTATTGATGCCTGGGTAATGCGGTAAAGCCACTTTCGAAAACGTGTGGGAGTTTGGGAGCCAAGGAGGAGCGGGCAGTAGTCCGACAGGCGTATTTCAATCCGAATCTGCTCTGGGGTGCTGATAACCGAGAAGCGCAGTTGTCCCCTGGGACATGATTCACGCTGAACGAGGAGTCCGCCATCAATAAAGAGATCGGCATGAGTGGCAGTTTCGTCACAGGTGACAACGGGAAGACATAAACGTATCAGCGGTAATCCCAGGAGGCGTAGCGCAATGCCGTCAGCGGTACGCTCCGGATTGACAAGGCCAAGAGTACGGGTGCGGAGAAAGGCAAGGTAGCGTACCACGATATCCTCAACGGAAAGGTCGGGTGCACACGCGGTTGGCAGGACAATCCACTGATGAGAATGGACTGTGCCATCCGTTTTGAGTACTTGATGAAATTCTATTGTTCTTTCCCGGAGGGGCATACCTGTTCCTCGTATCAGTCAGCTACTGTCATGATCCCATCAACGCTTTTTGAACTGCTTCATCGAACGGAGTCAACCGCAATGGAAACAGATCACGAATGGAGTTTTCGCGGCAGATCACCTCATTTTTTAACCCCTCAATCAGCGGCATTGACACCGATGGCGATACCGGGGTTATGAAACCGACCCAGTATGATGACAACTTTGGGGTCAACACCGGTACCGGAATAATATAAAGTTTTCTCCCCTCGATGCGTGCCAAGCGCTCCATCATCTCCCGATAGGTCAGCACTTCGGGCCCTCCGATATCGAAGGTCCTCCCGCTGCTCCGCTCATCGGCCGGACAGGCAGCCAGATAGCCGATGACATCATCAACGGCGATGGGTTGGCAGCGGGTTGACACCCAACGCGGGGTAATCATGATTGGCAGATGTTCCACAAGTGCCCGCACCATCTCGAATGAAGCGCCGCCGGCTCCTAGTATGACGGCAGCACGGAGAAAGGTCGTGGCAAACGTGCCGGTTTTGAGAATATCAGCAACTTCGAGGCGGCTTTTGAGATGTTCTGAGAGCTCATCCCCGGTTTCACCCAACCCTCCCAGGTAGATCACACGCCTTACATTAGCCCTGTTGGCGGCAGCAACAAAATTTTGGGCAGCTTCCCGGTCGCGCCTCTCAAAGCCAGCCCGGCCACCAGACATGGAATGCACGAAATAATACGCAATGTCTATCCCCGCCAGGGCTTTGTCGAGTGTCGCCGGCTCAAGCAGATCTCCCCGAACAATCTCTGCGCCATCTGGAATGGCAGAGGCGGTCTGACGCACCATGCAGCGTACGGAAAAACCGTCATTAACAAGTCGTTGAGCCAAACGCCTGCCAATGAAGCCAGTGGCGCCGGTAATCAGTATTGAGCCGGGTGACGTTTCCATGAAGTGTATCTCCTCGTTGATGTGCCGCTCATACCGGTTTGGTCAATCAATGTCTGAAAGAAAAAGGGGTACTAGATAGTCAAAGAACTGTGGGTGAAGATCCATTACTCGGCTACGGCCCGGTAACTCTACCGAACCGCCTGGGAAGCCTGTCCTGAGCGTAGTCGAAGGGGACCCGCATGCCGGGTGGTGTGGGGGCTGGGGGAGGAAAACCCCCGGCTACCCGATTAACAGATTTACAGTCCATGCATCCATCTTTGTAACGTGACAAAAGCCACTTTATTCACTAATGCAGATGTTAATAGGCAGAATGAGACAAATAAAATAGTACCTACAACTGCCGTACAGATATGTACGGCTTTAAATGTCTTTCTATCCTCTATTATAAATCCGGCCAATGACAGAATCGGGGGAGGAGTAAATAACGCTACGCCAAGGATGAATGCGATTCCAATATAGAGGAAATCAAGTTCTTTATAGATAGCCAGCTTAATTGCTCCGATTTCAACCATAATCCCCAAAACCAGTAACAAAAAAGGTAGCCATCGAAGAATAGGCTTCGTGTTAGGAAAACGACCATCTATTTTCAAAGCAAATTCTTTAATCATCATTTTCATGGTTTTTTCTCTGCTAACGGTATTGAGGCGCACCGGCGGAGCGAAGCGGGTGCTCTGCGGGTCATGCTTGACATTTGAAGATTTATAAGAAGCTGATGTACCATTGCCGGCAAAGAAGAGAAAGGCAAGACTGGCATCACAATGCCAACAGCCCCATTAGTTCATGCTTCGATGCGATATAGCTTGAGCGATGAAACCGAGGCGATTGCCTCGAAGTCGCGGTCGTTATGCAACAGTTCCGCGTTATTCTCAATGGCGATGCGGGCTATCAGCAGATCAACCGTGCTGCGAATGGTCATCCCCTTGGAACGGCATTTTCGGTAGAGATCGGCAGCCTTGATGTACGAGTTGTGATCCTTGAGAGAGAGGATTGGAAAGGTCAGCAGAGAGTCCCGTACTTCCCGGTAATCACGCTCATTGCGGATGCCCTGTAGTACTTCGGTAAGCGTGATGTCAGAAATGGCAATATCAACGGTGCTTGTGAGCAGTGTTTCAACCGCCGTGTCCCACGCAGAACCGGTCCGATTCAGAAACTCGATCAGGGCGCTGGTGTCAAGCAGGATCATGGCGGCTTTCCCGTAATGTGTCCAGATTACCCTGCCAGAGGCCGGGGTGGCGGATAGTCAGAAGCCTGTCCCTTCGGCGCTGCTGCACCAATTCCTGCAAGGCGTAGGAAATGACATCCTTCTTTGTCTTGAGTCCGGTCAACCGCCCGGCTTCCTCGATCAGCTCAGTGTCTATGACGACGTTGGTTCTGGCAAGCATTGTGTACACCTCTATTGGTCGGATTTATACACATTGTCAGGCATTGTTTATGTGGATGCAAGAGAAAGTTATTGAAAGAACGTGGCAGGTTGCAGATCTATTTCGCGCTAGAGCACCTTCGCCACGACGATCCCCAGCCAGGTGAAGAGCAGGCAGATGCTGACGCTGACGATGACGTTGGAGAAGGCCACCAGGAAGCGGCCGGTTTCGAGGAGTTTGAAGGTTTCGTAACTGAAGGTAGAGAAGGTGGTCAGGCCGCCCAGGAAACCGGTCACCAGGCCGATGCGGATGTTGGCCGGGATGTTGGCGTTGCGCAAGCCCAACTCCATGATCAGGCCGATGATGAAGGCTCCCAGCATGTTGACCGAGAGGGTTCCCCAAGGGAACGCCCAGCCCAGCTTTTCGTAGGTCCAACCGGAGAGGAAGTAACGCGACACACACCCCAGCGCGCCGAATACGGCTATGTAGATGACTGTTTGCATGCCAGAGATGTACCGCTAACCGCAAAAAAAGACAACTCCAAATAATCCCCGCCATCCCCCCCTCATCCCGCCCAAACACCGCAAAATTGCTTCACATCCGTGGCGTAAACCGGTATTACTGTCCTAACCGGGAGAGAGCATGTGATCGCACCAACTCCGCACATCATATCCAGAATCCTGCCGATCGGCTGCGCCATCGCGGCCTTCCTGCTGCTCTTGGTCTGCCCGATTAGCGCCAGGGCGCTTGAAGCCGATCCGCCGCCGCCAGCCACGATCGTGGTCGGTGGCGACCGCGACTATCCCCCCTACGAATTCCTCGACAAGGACAACAAACCGGCCGGTTACAATGTGGAATTGACCCGGGCCATCGCCGATGTGATGGGGATGCAGGTCGAGTTCCGCTTCGGCGGCTGGTCCGAGATGCGCAATGCCCTGATGAACGGGACCGTGGATGTGCTGCAGGGGATATCCTATTCGGATGATCGCACCCGGACGATTGCCTTCTCCCCGCCGCACACGATCATCAACCACGCCATCTTCGCCCGCAAGGGTACGCCTCCGGTCAGTTCCGTGGAAGGGTTGCGCGGCAAGGAGATCGTCGTCTTCCGCGACGGGATCATGCACGACTACCTGACCTCGCTCGGTTTCAGCAACAACCTGTTCATGACCGATACTCCGGCCGGTGCGCTGCGTCTACTGGCCTCCGGCAAACACGATTACGCCGTGTTGGCTATGCTGCCCGGCATGTACATCATCCGTGAACACAAGCTCTCCAACTTGGTGCCGGTTGCCAAGAGCATCTCCTCGCAGCGCTACTGCTATGGCGTTCGAAAGGGTAATGAAGAACTCCTGGCCAGGTTCAACGAGGGGCTGGCGATCCTCAAGAAGACCGGTAAGTATCAGGAAATCTACGACCGTTGGCTGGGGGTGCTCGGGCCGCCCAAGGTGGCCTGGGAAAAGGTGGTCTGGTACGGAGCCATGGTGCTGGGACCCCTGCTCTTGATCCTGGCCGGCACGGTGATCTGGTCGCGCACGCTCCAGAAGCGGGTCGCCCAACGCACGGCGGAGCTGGCCCGGGAGGTGAACGAGCGCAAACGCGCCCTGGAGGAGTTGAAACTCCACCAGGACAAGCTGGTCCAGGCCGACAAAATGGCCTCCCTGGGGATCCTGGTGGCCGGTGTCGCCCACGAGATCAACAACCCCAACGGGCTGATCCTGCTCAACATGCCGATCCTGCGCGAGGTCTACCGGGATGCGGAAGAGGTGCTGGAGGCGCGCTTCCAGGAGCAGGGGGATTTTACCTTGGGCGGGCTGCCCTATTCGCGGATGCGCAAGGAGGTCCCCTATCTGCTGGAGGAGATGCAGGGCGGGGCCAACCGCATCAAGCGCATCGTCGAAGAGTTGAAGGACTTTGCCCGGCAGGAGAGCTCAACGATCAGCGAAACGGTGGATTTCAACGCTGTCATCCGGGCTGCCGTGCGTCTGGTGGAATCGTCGATCCGCTCGGCAAGCAACCATTTCGAGACCCGTTACGCGTCGGAGTTGCCGCCCATCCAGGGTAATGCCCAGAGGATCGAACAGGTGGTGGTCAACCTGATCCTGAATGCCTGCCAGGCCCTGCCGGACATGGAGCGGCGCATCTCCTTGGAGACGTCCTACGATCAAGAGGCCGGGGCGGTGCTGCTCCGGCTTTCCGACGAGGGGACCGGCATCGCCCCGGAGCACATCCCCCATCTGACCGATCCGTTTTTCACCACCAAACGGGAGAGCGGCGGCACCGGTCTCGGTCTCTCCGTTTCGGCCACCATCGTCAAGGAGCACGGCGGCAGCGTGGTCTTCGATTCCGCCCCCGGCCGAGGTACGACCGTGACCTTGACACTCCCCTGCAGCAGGAGGACTTGACCCATGAAATCATCGCTCTATCCCCATTTTGGCGTCCTGCTGGTGGATGACGAGCCGGCCTGGCTGCGCTCATTGAGCCTGACCCTGGAGCGCTCCGCCGGCATTACCAACATCAGCACCTGCCAGGACAGCCGCCAGGTGCTGGAGATGCTGGAGGGGCAGGAGATCGGGCTGGTCCTGCTGGACCTGACCATGCCGAACCTGGCCGGCGATGAGCTGCTCGGCATGATTGCCGAGCAACACCCGCAGATCGCGGTGATCATCATCAGCGGCATGAACCAGATCGAGAGCGCGGTCAACTGCATCAAACTGGGTGCCTTCGATTACTTCGTCAAGACGGTCGAGGAGGACCGTCTGGTCAGCGGCGTGCTGCGCGCCATCCGCATGCTGGAGCTGGAGCGCCAGAACCGCGAGATGTCCAGCAGGATGCTTTCGGGGGAATTGCGGCACCCGGAGGCCTTTGCCGGCATCGTCACCACCGACCGCGCCATGCATGCCATCTTCTCCTACATCGAGGCGGTGGCCCTGAGCGCGGAACCGCTGCTGATCATGGGGGAAAGCGGCGTCGGCAAGGAGCTGATCGCCAAGGCCGTCCATAGCCTGAGCGGTTGCCGCGGCCATCTGGTGGCGGTCAATGTGGCCGGACTGGATGACATGGTCTTTGCCGATACGCTCTTCGGCCATACACGCGGGGCCTTCACCGGTGCGGATCAGCCCCGGCGCGGCATGATCGAGGAGGCGGCCGAGGGGACCCTCTTTCTGGACGAGATCGGCGACCTGAGCATTCCCTCCCAGGTCAAGCTGTTGCGCCTGCTACAGGAGGGGGAGTATTTCCCTTTGGGGAGTGATCGCCCCAAGCGCCTCAAGGCGCGCGTGGTGGTGGCCACGCACCAGGACCTGTCCCAAAAGCAGGCCGCCGGCAGTTTCCGGCGCGACCTGTACTACCGGCTCTGCACCCACATGGTGCATGTCCCCCCCCTGCGCGAGCGCAAGGGAGACCTGCCGCCGCTCCTGGATCATTTTTTGGAGGCGGCCGCCCGTGCCCTGGGCAAGAAGAAACCGACCCCTCCCAGGGAGTTGCTGCAACTGCTGGCCACCTACCACTTTCCCGGCAATATCCGCGAGTTGAAGGCCATGGTCTTCAATGCCGTCAGCGTCCATCGCGACCGGGTGCTCTCCATGGATACCTTTCTGACGACCATCGGCCGCCCGGATACAAAGCCGAGCCATGACACGCTCAAGGGTGCCGAACAGAACCTGTACGCCGGCCTGGAGCGTCTGCCGACCTTCGGCGAGGCGGCCGAGCTGCTGGTGGAAGAGGCCATGTCCCGCGCCAAGGGCAACCAGACCATTGCCGCCCGTCTGCTGGGCATATCCCAGCCGGCCCTCAGCAAGCGCCTCAAGCTGCGCGGCGTGGTCCCGCAGTGATCAACTCCATCCCCGTGACACGTGCATCTCTGATAAAAATCACCGTACCTTCCAACACATCTCCCGGCTTTCCTGAAGGGGTATAACCCCGGTTATGACGATAACCGGGGTTATTGTTATGCAACTATCCTTAATCATTGTGAAAATACCGCATTGACCCCGTAGGAGCCCTTCGTTCGGTTATACCTCTTTTTTCGTTCCTTTCGGCATTACTCAATAAATAACTAAATAATACCAGTATGTTGAAAATGTATACACGGCTGGCATCTCCATTGCTAACATAGCGTTATATTGTGAACATATGCCGTGATTCAATCAGATCAGCCATACAACCTGCCAAAAGGAGCCAGACCATGAACGGGAAGAAATTTTATCAGCATCTGTATTTCCAGGTATTGACCGCCATCAGCATCGGAGTCTGTGTCGGACATTTCTATCCCGAGACCGGCGCGGCCATGAAGCCGTTGGGCGACGGTTTCATTAAGCTGATCAAGATGATCATCGCACCGGTCATCTTCTGTACCGTGGTGAGCGGCATCGCCGGCATGGAGGATATGAAGAAGGTCGGCCGGGTCGGCGCCAAGGCGCTGCTCTACTTCGAGATCGTTTCGAGTCTGGCCCTGGCCATCGGCCTGCTGGTGGTCAGCGTCATCCAGCCGGGTGTCGGGATGAATGCCGACGTCAGCAAGCTGGACACCAAGGCGCTGACGACCTTCACCACCCAGGCCAAGAGCCACAGCATGGTCGATTTTGCCATGAACATCATTCCGTCCAGCGTGGTGGATGCCTTTGCCAAGGGCGATATCCTGCAGGTGCTGCTCTTTGCGCTGCTGTTCGGTTTTGCGCTCTCCCTGCTCGGCGAGCGCGGCAAGGCGGTGCTGAAGTTTGTCGATGAGGTCTCGCAGGTCCTCTTCGGCATCGTCGGCATTATTATGAAAGCGGCCCCCATCGGCGCCTTCGGTGCCATGGCCTTTACCATCGGCAAATTCGGCCTTGGTTCCCTGAGCAAGCTGGGCATGCTGATGGGCAGCTTCTATCTGACCTGCCTGCTGTTCGTGTTTGTCGTGCTGGGCACCATCGGCAAACTGTGCGGGTTCAGCATCTTCAAGTTCATCAAATATATCAAGGAAGAGCTCTTGATCGTGCTGGGTACATCATCTTCGGAATCGGTCCTGCCGCGCATGATGGCCAAGATGGAGAACCTGGGCTGCACCAAGTCGGTGGTCGGCCTGGTCATCCCCACCGGTTATTCCTTCAATCTGGACGGCACCTCGATCTACCTGACCATGGCGGCGGTCTTTGTGGCCCAGGCCACCAACACCCCCCTGACCTGGACCCAGACCTTCACCATTCTGGGGGTATTGCTGCTGACCTCCAAGGGTGCGGCCGGCGTCACCGGCAGCGGCTTTGTGACCCTGGCGGCCACCTTTGCCGCCATTCCGACCATCCCGGTGGCCGGCCTGGCCCTGATCCTGGGCATCGACCGTTTTATGTCCGAGGCCCGCGCCCTGACCAACCTGATCGGCAACGGCGTGGCCACGGTGGTGGTCTCGCGCTGGGAAAACGAACTGGATACGTCCCGGATGGCGCGTATGCTGAACAACGAGAGCGAACTGGAAGTGGAAGAGGGCGAGCTGGCGCTGGATGGGGAAACGGTGATTGCCGAATAGTCAATAGAACAGCCGGAGAGAATCTATGCCAAACAGTAAGCTCAAGCCCCGTTACAATGTGGTATCACTGAGGATCAGCGATGAAGAAAAGGCGGCCCTGGACGAGGTCACGCGGCGGACCCGCAAGAGTCTCTCGGCGGTCGTGCGGGAGGCGATCCTGCTCTACTCCCGTGATGTGACGCTTTATTCCAGAATTTCCGAATGTTCGGGTTGAGGTAGTTACACAGGTGGTTGAATAATCAGATCGCGTCAGCTGCGCAATCCGTGAGCCGGGGGAGCAATCCCCCGGCTTTTTTATTGCCAATCAAGGTGATACTCAAAGGAGCGCAGGCATCTTGCCTGTGCTTCAAGCGGGGTTGAACCCCGCTTGAATAGGCAGGCTGGAAGCCCGCCCTCCAAAAAACTCATCTTGAAAGCAAATTGGAATTAGCGGAGGAGTGGTGCTGAACAGGTCGATTGATGTATCGACGGGGCAGGTGGCGAAGAAACGTAAACGTTAAAAAATTATCGTGCAAGTGCCAGATCCGGTGCTATAGATATGCTACGCCGTTTCACGAAGGAATCGCTCGTATTGGACAGAAGAGATGGAGACATTCAGATCAGGATTGTCCGTTGATATACGAAGGAGGCTGGGAAGATGATCAGAATATGGGCTGCAATTTTTGTAATGGTTTTCATGCTCGCCGGCTGCGCGAGCATGCCGAAAAGGCCGGACAATCCCCTGCGGGGAGATTACACCTATACCAGGGATTATATCACCTGGCTGATTAAAAATGAGATGCTGGGGCAGGATGTCACCGGTCTCAGCATCGCCCTGGTGGATGATCAACGGGTGGTCTGGGCGGCCGGCTTCGGCTATGCCGATGAGGCCAACCGGATCCCGGCCACGCCGGAGACGCTCTATCGGGTCGGCTCGCTCTCCAAACTCTTTACGGCGACCTCGGTCATGCAGCTGGTCGAGCAGGGGCGCATGGATATCGACAAGCCGCTCCAGACCTATCTGCCGGAATTTTCCATCAAGAGCCGTTTTGGGGACAGCGCCCCGATTACGCCGCGCAGCATCATGACCCATCACTCGGGACTCCCTTCCGAGTTATTGAAGGGCATGTGGGCCAAACAGCCGGAGTCGCTGGAGGAAAACGTCAACCTGCTCCGCGATGAGTATGTCGCCAATCCCCCCAACTTCATCTTTTCCTATTCCAATGCCGGGGTCTCCCTGCTGGGGCGGGCGCTCGAACGGGTTGTGCAGCGCGATTTTGCCGGCTACATGGCCGAGACCCTCTTGCGCCCGCTGGGCATGTACCATTCCGCATTCTCCCCGACCCCCAATCTTTCGGTGTTGGGGGCCAAGGCCTATCGCATGGGTAAGGAGGCCGACGAGCTCCCCTTGCGGGATCTGCCGGCCGGGGGCTTGAACAGCTCGGTGCTGGATCTCTCCCGTTTCATGGAAATGGTCTTTGCCAAGGGGCAAAGCGGCGCGCAACAGATCATCAAGCCGGAAACCCTGGCCGAGATGCTGCGCCCCCAGAACACCGATGTGCCCCTGGATCTCAATTTCCATATCGGATTGGGCTGGATGCTGGATGGATCGGGGCGTGTCGACATCCGCAGTGCCGGGCCGGTCGCCCACCACTCGGGGGCCACCCTCTATCATCGCAGTCAACTGATCGTGCTCCCCGAGCAGAAGCTGGGGGTTGTGGTCTTGTCCAATTCGGCGACTGCCGGGCCGGTGATCAACAAGGTCTCAGGCGAGACCTTGAAGCTGGCCCTGGAGGCGAAATCCGGAATACGGCAGCCCGAAAAGATTGCCATGCCGGTCAAGCAAGGGACGATGAGCGACGAGGAGTTGCAGGCCTACGTCGGGCGCTACGCAACCATGGCCGGTGTCCTCGATATCAGCAAGCAATTTGATTCGCTGCGCGTCGGTTTCATGGGGCGCAGCTTGCGCCTGGAGCCGCGCGACGATGGCCGCTTGCGGGTGCGTTACAAGCTGTTCGGCCTCATTCCGCTCAGTTTGGGCGAGTTGGATCAGGTGGGGGTCTCGCGGGCTTCACTGGCGGGACGCGAGATCATCAAGGCCAGCCTGCCGGGAGAGGAGATGCTGGTCGGGGAACGGATCAGGCCGGTTCCGATTCCGGCGGCCATGCAAAAACGGGTTGGGGAATACGATATCATCAATGCCCGTGATGAAGCCGTCATGATTGACGGCATCCGCCTGTACCTGGACAAGGACCTGCTCATGATGGAGTACGGTATGCCACTCTTCAGCGATGCCATCATGAGCGTCGCCCTGAGACCGCTCAACGACAACGAGGCGATCATCAACGGCTTGGGGCGCGGCATGGGGGAGACGATCCGTGCGGTTACGGTGGGTGGTGAGGAACTGCTCAGTTATTCGGGCTATTTGCTCAGGAAGCGGCAGAAATAAGCGGCCACGGGAACGAGCGGGATAGCCTCGGCTGGGGGCAGCTCGCATAAAGGGGCGTTCATCCCGATTCGTCAATCCTCATCAAAGGAGAGCTCGATGGAAAAAATGGACCTCAAAAAACAGCTCAAGCAGCTCTACAATCCTTCTGCCAAGCATGCCGAAATAATAGAGGTGCCGGAGATGAGCTTCCTCATGCTTGACGGCCAGGGCAATCCGAATACTGCGCAAGCATTCAGCGACGGGATCGAAGCCCTCTATTCGCTGGCCTATACCTTGAAGTTCATGGTCAAAAAAGGAGCGGCGGCTATCGATTATGGCGTCATGCCGCTCGAAGCGCTCTGGTGGGCCGATGACCCCTCCGCGTTCAGCACGGGAGACAAGGATGCCTGGAAATGGACCTTGATGATCATGCAGCCGGCATTTATCACCGCCGAGATGGTTGCAACGGCGCGGCACGAGGTGGAACGAAAGAAGAATCCCGTCTCATTGCCTTTGGTCAGGTTTGAAACGTTCCGGGAAGGCCGGTCCGCACAGATACTGCATATCGGCCACTTTTCGGAGGAAGGGCCGACGATCGAGAAACTGCATGGCTTCATAGCGGACAATGCCGGCCAACGGGTCGGCAAACATCATGAGATATACCTGAGCGATTTGAGGCGCACGGCGCCGGAAAAATGGAAAATCATTGTCAGACAACCGATGTCATAATCAGGGAGAACACAGGATATGGCCAACATAGTTATCATCTTCTCGACCACTGACGGTCACACCGAAAAAATCAGCCGGCTGCTGCAAGAGGTGGTCGAACAAGAGGGGCATCAGGTGACCCTCATATCGATTGCCGATTGTGGGAACCTTGACTTGCGCTCCTTCGACAAGATCGTCATCGGCGCCAGCATCCGCTACGGCAAACACAGCCCGCTGGTGACCGCATTCATCAACCGGAACAGGGCACTGCTCGACAGCCGGCCCAACGCTTTTTTCTCGGTGAACGTGGTGGCGCGCAAACCGGAAAAGAGCCGCCCGGAAGCCAATCCCTATTTGCAGAAATTCCTCAAGCGCATCGCCTGGCGTCCCAAGCAGTTGGCGGTCATTGCCGGTCGCATCGATTATCCCAGTTACGGATGGTTGGACAGGACCATGATCCGCATGATCATGTGGATGACCAAGGGGCCGACCGATCCGAAGGCCGTGATCGAATTCACCGACTGGCAACAGGTCAAGGAGTTCGGGCGGCTGATCGCCACGATGTAGCGTGTATTCTGGAAAAGCAGTTGTCCACGAAACGCACGAAATACACGAACAAAATCAGTGTAATGAGCAACAATATGGTAAAACCAGTTTGGTGAATTCCTGTTTTGGGGGAATGATGTAAGTTTTCGTGCTTTTTCGTGCCGTTCGTGGACCCAAAATCCGTTTTCAGGTTTATTGGGAGTTATGACTGATAAAGCCCCCCGCCCGCCAAGGGAGGGGGGCTTTTGCACAACCCCGGCCGCCAGCGCCGGGCTCAATCCCCCAACTGCTCCGCCAGCAATTCGGCCGTGTGCCTGACCTTGATTGCGGCGCCGTCCTGATCGAAACCGCCCCGGATCTGCATGACGCAGCCGGGACAGTCCATGGCCACCAGCGGGGCGCCGCTCTCCTTGATGTTCTTCAGCTTCCTCTGCAGGATCGGGGCGGAGATCTCGGGCAGCTTGAGCGAGTAGGAGCCACCCATGCCGCAGCACATGTCGCACTCGAACATCTCCGTCAATTCGTAACCCGCCTTCCGTAACAGTTCCCGCGGTTGTTCCGCAACCTTCAACGTCCGCTTCAGGTGGCAGGAGTCATGGTAGGTGACCGGGCCTAGCTGCTGCCCCTCCTTCATGGTCAGGCGCCCCTCATCGACCAGCTTTTTAACCAGGGTCGAGAAATCGATTGTCTTGGCGGCCAGCTCCCTGGCCTTCGCTATCCATTCGGTCTGTCCCAGGCTCTCGAAGGTGTTGATGAACTCGTGATCCAGCGCTACGGTGCAGGTCGGGCAGGCCGAGACCACGTAGGTCGCCTCTTCGGCCAGCAGGGCCTTGATGTTGTCGATGGCGTTGCCGGCAGCGGTCTCGTAGGCTCCGTTGTAACGGGCCGGGGCCCCGCAGCAGGTCTGTTTCTCCGGGAAGAGCACCCGGATGCCGGCTTTGTTCAGGATGCGCACCAGGGCCTCGCCGGTCTCCGGGTAGGCGAAGTCGATCAGGCAGCCGGCGTAGAAGACGGCCTTCTCCGTGCACGACGGTTGCTTGATTTGTTTAAAGCGGTCGCGGAAGGGCTCGGCCGCGATGGCCGGCAGGCTGCGGCCGGAGGTACAGTCGGCCAGGAACAGGGGTAGGTGGCGGATGAACGTGCCCGAGCTAAAGGGTTTGCCGGCCAGGGAGGCGGCTCGCAGCATGCCGTGGAACAGCCTGCGGTTGTTGACCAGCGAGTAGATCGCCTGTTGCAGCAAGGGAACCCCCTTTTCCTGCACCAGGCGGCGTCTGATCTCCATGATCAGCTCGGGGATGTCGATCTTGCCCGGGCAGACATCCTTGCAGGCGCCGCACTGGATGCAGAGCCCCTGGATATCCTCGGATTTTTTCAGCTCATCGAACCAGGCGGTCAGGATCGTGCCGATGCCGCCGGTATAGACCTTGCCGAAGACGTGCCCCCCCACCAGACGGAAGACCGGACAGACGTTCAGGCAGGAGGCGCAGCGGATGCATTGCAAGGCCTGTTTGAACTTGGGATCGGCCGCCATCTCGGAGCGGCGGTTGTCCATCAGGATGATGTGCAACTCCTTCATCGAGCCGTCCGTATTGGGGGTCGGGCCGCTGATGATCGAGACGTAGCTGGTCAGGAGCTGGGCCGTGGCGCTGCGGGGCAGGGCCTTGAGAATCGGGGCGATGTCGGCGTAGTGGGCGACCAGTTTTTCGATCCCCACCAGGGCGATGTGGATCCTGGGTAGCGAGGTGACCAGGCGGGCATTGCCCTCGTTGGTCATCAAGACGATGCTGCCGGTCTCGGCGCAGGCGATGTTGCCGCCGGAGATGCCCATGTCGGCCTCCAGGAACATGGGGCGCAGCCTGTCGCGGGCCACCTTGACCAGTCGGGGGATGTCGGAGGTCAGGCGCTGGTTGACCTCTGTGCTGAACAGCTCGGAGACCTGCTCCTTGGTCATGTGGATGGCCGGCATGACCATGTGCGATGGGGTCTGGCCGGCCAGCTGGATGATCCATTCTCCCAGGTCGGTCTCTCCGACCGAGATGCCGGCCCGCTCCAGGTAGGGGTTGAGGTGGATCTCCTCCGTGGCCATGGACTTGGATTTCACAACCCGCTTGACGCCGTTCTCCTGCGCCACCTTCAGTATGTAGTCGCGCACCTCGGCCGGGCTACTGCTGCGGAAAACCTTGGCGCCACGGGCCGTGGCATTCTGTTCGAACAGGTCCTGGAGCAGATCCTGGTGGGATGCGGCGTAGGACTTCAGTTCGGCGATGCGCCCGCGCAACTCCTCGAAGTCGATCCCTTCGTAGGCCTTGGCCCGGTTGACCTTGTAGGCCTCGGAGAACTTGCCCAGTGCCCCGGTCAGGTTGGCGTCATTGACGGCCTTATGAATGGATTCCTTGAACTCTGTTCCCATAATTAGTTATCCCCACGTCTTAACAGCCTGAAAAGATGAAATAAAAAACAAAGACCATGGAACGCGGAATAGGCAGGATTTGAACGGATTTACGCAGATTAAAACGATTTGCTTGAATCCGTGTACATCCGTCGCATCCGCGTCATCCGCGTTCTATGGCTGTTCCGCTTTTAGCTCGTCCACAAATACGATTACCAGCCGTTCCGGCCCGTGCACGCCGATGGTCAGCACCCGCTCGATATCCGCCGTCCGGCTCGGCCCGGTGATCAGGGCGATGTAGGCGCTGGAGTCGGGATGCAGCTTGGTCAGGAGTGTCGGCAGATCGGGCAGCAGGGCGGAGGTCGGCACCAGGGCGATGTGGATGGCGGGGAGTGACGAGACCAGGCGCTGCTCGATGGCGGTCGCATCCTGCGCCAGGCTGCCGGTGTCCGCCAGGGCCCATCCCATCTGGCTGATACCGAATCTGGCCTCGGCCGCCAGTTCACGGGTGACCCGGCGTTTCAGGCCGCTGACCTCTTCCAGCGCCTGCTGGTTGATTTGCTCCAGGAAGGGGCAAGCGGCCCACAGGGCCTGGCAATGGGGGGCGTCGCCAAGGCCTTCCTTCTTCAGAAACCCGACAATGAAGTCGAGCGCGAGTGCCGTGCTCTCAAAGCGGTAGACCTCTGCACTGACCCCTTCGGCCCTGGTCTTGAATTGCTCATACATGGTTTCTGCTCTCCTGTCCGGTCGTGCCGGAAAGACGTTTTATTGGGCTGGCGCTTGGTTGGGGGCGTTCTTGTCAATAACCGTGCGACTGCTTGCGTGACTCATAATTTGTAAAACCATATTACATGTCAGGGTAAGTCATTAAATAAGCCTATGTCAATAGATAGTTATGGCAGATTAAAAATTGTGTTGACAGGCGAATATGAAAAAGGATAATTGGTAATACAAATTTACAAAACCGGATTCTATTTGTGCCGCCCGGCTAAAAGAAGATCTGATCCGGGTCGCTAACCAGTCGATATCATTCACCCCGCAGCACGGAAAAAGGAGAAACAGCATGCCCTGGATTCAAACCTACACACCCGCGGCAGGTAGTCTCGGTCTGTCGGCACTGATCGCCGCCATTCCCCTGGTGGTCATCTTCGTCTGTCTGGCAGTGCTGAAGATGAAGGCCCACAAGGCCGGTCCCCTGGCGGTGGCTGCGGCGCTGGTCATCGCCATCGGCGTCTGGGGCATGCCGGCCAAACTGGCCGGACTGGCCTTCGCCCAGGGGGCCGCCTTCGGTCTCTTCCCGGTCTTCTACATCGTCATCACGACCCTCTTTCTCTACAACATCACCGTCAAGGGGGGCCAGTTCGAGATCATCCGGGCCTCGCTGGCTGGCGTGACCGGTGACCGACGTATCCAGGCGCTGCTGATCGCCTTCTGTTTCGGGGCCTTCATCGAGGGGGCCGCCGGGTTCGGCACACCGGTGGCCATTGCCGGCGCCACCCTGGTCGGCCTCGGCTTCCGCCCCCTGTATGCCGCCGGTGTCTGTCTGATCGCCAACACCGCCCCGGTCGCCTTCGGCGCCATCGGCATACCGGTCGTGGCCCTGGCCGGGGTCATGGGCTACGGCGATGACGGCATGCTGAAACTCTCCACCATGGTCGGTCGTCAGCTCCCCTTCATCTCGGTCTTCATACCCTTCTACGTGATCATGATCATGGTCGGCTGGAAACGGACAATCGAGGTGCTGCCGGCCATCATCACCTGCGGCGTGACCTTCGCCGCTTGCCAGTGGGCCACTGCCAGCTACCTGGGCCCCTATCTGCCCGACATCATCTCATCGCTGGTCTCCATGGCCGCTCTGGTCATTCTCTTGCAGGTCTGGCAGCCCAGGGAAAACTATGTCTTCGATCACGAGACCCACTCCGGTTCGAAGGAAGCACATCACTATAGTGTTAGCGAGGTGTTCCGCGCCTGGTCTCCCTATCTGGCGCTGACGATCATGGTCCTCTTGTGGGGCATCCCCTCCATCAAGAGCGTGCTGGACACAAAAACCGTCGAGTTCGAGGTGCCCGGCCTGCACAATGCCATCGTCAAGAAGGTCGCCAAGCCGGAGGATGGTCTCACAAAGATCGCCAAGGTCAACCAGGAGATCGACAAGCAGCTGGCAACGCTCTCGCCGAGCGATCCGAAACAGGCCGAACTGGCCGGAAAACTGAAGGAGTTGAAGGGGGTGGAAGAGGCATTTCTGCCGGTTGAAACGGGGCTGGTGGGCACGAGTGCGCTCTTGACCGACGAACGCCTCAAAGCCTGCGACCTGGTCTCCAAGAAGATGACCGAAACCAAGAAACTCTGCGCTGAACTGGTCAAGATCAACCCTGCCATGAAGGAACAGTTCAAGCCGCTGGAAAAGGCGGTTGGCGATCAGCTGCCGATCAAGCTGGCTGCCAAGTACAAGTTCAACTTCTGGTCCGCGGCCGGGACGGCCATCCTGATCGCCGCCTTTCTCTCCGCGTTGCTCTGTGGCGTCGGCCTGGGTGATACCTTCCGAATCGCCGGCAAGACCCTCCATGACATGCGCTTGCCGGCCCTGACCGTGGCTTCGGTGCTTGGCCTGGCCTATGTCATGAACAGTTCCGGCATGACCAACTGCCTGGGTCTGGCTTTCACCAAGACCGGTCACTGGTTTCCCTTCATCGCGCCCTTTTTGGGGTGGCTGGGCGTTTTCCTGACCGGTTCCGATACCTCCAGCAACGTCCTCTTCGGCGGCTTGCAGAAGGCCACCGCCGAACAGCTCGGCCTCAACCCGCTCTTGACCGGGGCGGCCAACACCAGCGGCGGTGTCATGGGCAAGATGATCTCGCCCCAGTCCCTGGCCGTGGCCACCGCCGCCTGCGGCATGGTGGGGGAGGAGGGGACGCTGTTCCGCTTTACCCTCAAACACTCGCTCTTCCTGACAATCGTGGTGGGGGTGATCGTTTATCTGCAGGCCTACTACCTGCAATGGATGATCCCTTAAGGATGGATGACTCTTTTCCGCTCTGGCTGCGTAAGTCTTCGGGACTTGGTTGTGCGGCGTAGCGCCGCTACGCCTCCGCCCAGTCCCTCGACAGCCTTGCCAGAACGAAAAATACTCATCCAAAAGGAGAGGAACTGAAACATGGAACAATCATTTATCAATGAGCTGAAACAGATCGTCGGCGGGCAGTACACCCTTAGCGACCGGGAATCCCTGGCGGTGTACGGCTACGACTCAACCCCCGAGCTGGAGCGGTTGCCGGGGGCCGTGCTGCTGCCGGCGAACAGCGACGAAGTAGCGCGCATCATGCGCCTGTGCCACACTGCCGGGGTGAGCGTCACGCCGCGCGGCTCGGGCACCAACCTGTCGGGCGGTTCCCTCTCCGCCGGCGGCGTCGTCATCCAGACCAGCCGTCTGAACCGTCTGCTGGAGATCGACGAGGAAAACCTGACCGCCACGGTCGAGCCGGGGGTGATCACCAGCGCCCTGCACCGCGCGGTGGAGGCGCGCGGTTTGTTCTATCCGCCCGATCCGGGCAGCATGAACATCTCCACCATGGGGGGCAACGTGGCCGAGAACTCCGGTGGTCTGCGCGGCCTGAAATACGGCGTTACCGCCGATTATGTCATGGGGTTGGAGACGGTCCTGGCCGACGGCGAGCTGCTCAAGACCGGCGGCAAGGTCGTCAAGGACGTGGCCGGGTACAACCTCAACCCGCTCCTGGTCTCGTCCGAGGGGACCTTGGGGTTCTTTAGCGGCATTACCGTCAAGCTGATCCCCAAGCCCCAGACCAAGGTCACCATGCTGGCCCATTTCCCGGTTTTGCGGGATGCGGCCCTGGCGGTCTCGGCCATCATCGCCGCCAAGGTTATTCCGGCTACCCTGGAGTTTCTGGACAAGGTCACCATCCGCTGCGTCGAGGAGTATGCCCATGTGGGGCTGCCGTTGGATGTGGACGCCGTGCTGCTGATCGAGGTGGACGGCCATCCGGCGGTGGTGGCCGAGGAGGCCGCCAGCGTTGCGGAAATTTGCCGCAGACAGCGCTGTTCATACTTCCAGACCGCCCGTGATGCCGACGAGGCCCTCAAGCTGGCGGCGGCCCGTCGCACGGCCCTCTCGGCCCTGGCCCGGCTCAAGCCGACTACCATCCTGGAGGATGCCACCGTGCCGCGCAGCTGCATCGCCGCCATGCTGGAGGTCATCCAGGCAGCGGCCAAGAAGCACAACGTGCTTATCGGCACCTTCGGTCACGCTGGCGACGGCAATCTGCATCCGACCTGCCTGACCGACGAGCGCGATTCGGACGAGATTGCCCGAGCCCACGCCGCCTTCGAGGAGATCTTCGACGCCGCCATCGCCATGGGCGGCACCATTACCGGCGAACATGGCGTCGGGCTGGCCAAGAAGCGCTATTTGCCAAAGTTGGCGGGGGAGTCGGGTATCCGGGTCATGCGGGGCATCAAGCAGGCCTTCGATCCACAGGGGATTTTAAACCCCGGCAAAATCTTCTAAATTCGCTTGCCACAGAGGTCACAGAGAACACAGAGAACACAGAGAACACAGAGAACACAGAGAATTACAAAGGCAAAATCATTTTACAGGGATAGACAGGATGAACAGGATAGAATCCAATATTGTTTTCTAGATAGACACATAATGCCTCCTAAGTAGAACCAACTCCCCGCTAAAACCCGTTCCCCCTTCGACAAGCTCAGGGCGAACGGATTTTAGCTACATAACTGTTTGATCTACCGTTCGTGGTGAGCCTGTCGAACCATGAGCGGGAGATCAGTACTACTCAGGAAATCTTTTTACAGGGATAGACAGGATGAACGGGATAAAACCTTGAAAAATAATTAGGGAAATTCCTAACGCCTTTATCCTGTTTATCCCGTTCATCCCTGTAACAATGCTTTCCTCTGTGTTCTCTGTGCCCTCTGTGGCAAGAAGAGGTTTTCATGGACTACGTCAAACTGATCAACTGTATGCGCTGCGGCATGTGCCTGCCGGTCTGTCCGACCTACAGGGAAACCTTCCTGGAAACCGCCTCGCCGCGGGGGCGGGTGGCCTTGGTGCGCAAGGTGCAGGAGGGCGAGTTGGAGCAGTCCGAACGGTTACTGGAGTGCCTCGCGCTCTGTCTGGACTGCCAGGCCTGCGCCTCGGCCTGCCCCTGCGGGGTTAACGCCGGCGAGCTGGTGGCCGAGTTCAGCTGCGAGCGCACGTCGCAGAGCGGCCTCGGTTTCATGGAGGATCTGATCCTGCGCAAGCTGGTGCCGCACCCCGACCGCCTGGAGACGGCCCTGACGCCGCTGCGCATGTATCAGCGCAGTGGTCTGCAAAAACTGGTCAGAAAGCTGGGCATCCTCAAGATGTTTCCCAGGCCGTTGCAGCGGATGGAGGAATTGTTGCCTGCGCTGCCGGCCCGGCCGCTGCGTCAAGAGATCCGGGAGGTCACCCCGGCTGTCGGGAAGGAGCGGGGCACGGTCGGGTTTTTCCTCGGCTGCGTGATGAGCCTGATCTTCTCCGATGCCAGCCGGGCCACGATCCAGCTGCTCTCCGCCCTGGGTTACAAGGTGATTACGCCACGCGATCAGGTCTGCTGCGGGGCGCCCAACATACTGAGCGGGGACTTGGCTGGCCTGAAAGAGGCCGCCCACACCAATGTGGATATTTTTGCCGGCTACGATGTTGATTTCATCGTCACTGACTGCGGCGGCTGCGGGGCCGAGCTGAAGAAGTACGGCCACCATCTTGAGGGCGACGATACCGCATCTGTATTCAGTGCCAAGGTGCGCGACATTTCGCAGCTGCTGGCCATGCACGCCGACGAGCTGGCAGCACTCCTCAAACCCTTGACGCTGCGGGTCACCTACCACGATCCCTGTCATATCGCCCACTGCCAGGGGATTCGTAAGGAGCCGCGCGATCTGCTTACGTTGATCCCCGGTCTGGAGTATCGCGAGCTGGAGGGGGCCGATGCCTGCTGCGGCAGTGCCGGGACCTACAACATCGAGCGCCCGGAGATGTCCGACCTGATTCTGAAGCGCAAGCTGGACAACATTGCCGCAAGCGGTGCCGAGGTGCTGGTGACCGGCAACCCCGGTTGCCTGTTGCAGCTGAAGAAGGGGCTGGCGGATGGTCTGCCCGGGGTCAGAATCATGCACCTGACCGAGATCCTGGCGCAGAGCATGGCGACATAAAAAAAGCCGGCCGGGAACAATCCCGAGCCGGCTTTTTTGTTTTTGAAGAAAGAACGTGTTTACTGGATGCGTAGCACGATCTTGCCGAAGTGCTGGTCGGCTTCCATCATGCGGTGGGCCTCCACGACCTGGTCGATGGTGAAGACCTTCTCGATGATCGGCACGATGGTGCGGTCGGCGAATTTGGGCAGGGCGCGACGGGTAAATTCGGCCACAATCTCTCCCTTTTCCGGTACCGGACGCGAACGCAGTACGCTGCCGATGATCTGCTGGCGCTTGACCATCATCAGGGCCAGGTTCAGCTCGGCCTTGATGCCGCTGGTGACGCCGATGATCACCAGGCGTCCCTTGTACCCCAGGGAGTTCATGTTGGGGGCCAGGTATTTTGCCCCGACATGGTCGAGGATCAGGTCAACCCCCTTCTTGGCGGTGAATTCCTTGACCACTTCGGTAAAGTCGGGGTTCGCGGTGAAGTCGTTGACCAGGTCGGCGCCCAGCTCCTTGACGCGTTCGATCTTGGAGGGGTGGGCGGTGACGATCAGCTTGGCCGCCGGAGTCAGGGCCTTGGACAGCTGGATCGCGGCGGTGTTGACGCCGCCTCCGCCGCCGTGCAGGATGGCGGTCTGCTTGTCCTTGAGCTCGCCGATCATGAAGACGTTCAGGAAGGCGGTGATGTAGGATTCGCAGACGCAGGCCGCTTCCTCGAAGCTCATGCTCTCCGGGATGGTCATCAGGTGGCTGGCATAGGCCACAGCGTATTCGGCATACCCGCCGCCGCCGACCAGTGTCATGACCCGGTCGCCCACCTTCCAGCCGCTGACGCCCGCGCCCAGTTCCTCGATGGTGCCGGCAACCTCAAGACCGAGAATCTCGGAATCACCCGGTGGGGGCGGATACTTGCCTTCGCGTTGCACCAGATCGGGACGGTTGACTGTCGTTGCAATCACCTTGACCAGAACCTGACCTTCACCCGCCGTGGGCCGCTCGGCCTCGCCGACCTTGAGCACCTCAACTCCACCGAAACCTTCCATCAATACTGCCTTCATAGCTTAAACCCCCTGGATATATATACCGCATACGGCTGCGCAAAACTCTGTTTGGTGGATGAATGTACCCAGTTCACCACATTTTGTAAACACAAAATCGGCAGCAGGCTACGGCTTGATTTCCGGGGCGATTTCTGCCATAACAGGCCGGCTTCCAACCTCAGTTGCAACGGGATCGATCACATGCATATCATGGTCACCAACGACGACGGCATCCATGCCCCCGGCATCCTGGCCCTGGCCGAGGCCCTGCGGGAGCTGGGCACGGTCACGGTCGTCGCGCCGGACCGCGAGCGGAGCGCCGCCGGACACTCCCTGACCCTGCACTCGCCCCTGCGGGTCTTCGAGCTGCGCGACGGCTTCTTTGCCGTTGACGGTACCCCCACCGATTGCGTCAATATGGGTATTCACAGCCTGCTGCCGGTCAGGCCCGATCTGGTGGTCTCGGGGATCAATCACGGACCCAACCTGGGTGACGATATCACCTATTCCGGTACGGTGGCGGCCGCCATGGAGGCCAATCTGATGGGCATACCGGCCATTGCCATGTCGTTGGCGACCTTTGAGCGTCACGGGCATTTCGACGCCGCCGCCCAGGTGGCCGTCAGGGTCGCCCGCCAGGTACTGACCAACGGTCTGCCGGCGGATACCTTCCTGAACGTCAATTGCCCCGATTGCTCCTTGGACGAGATGCAGCCACCTTTGGTTACCCGCCAGGGCATGCGTTCATTCATCGGCAAGATCGTCGACAAGACCGACCCGCGCGGCCGCAAGTACTACTGGATCGGCAGCGAGGAACCGGATTTCAATGACGAGCCCGGCACCGACTTTTACGCCCTCAACCGCCGGCATGTGTCCATCACCCCGCTGCACCTGGATCTGACCAATTACGAATCCATGAAGATCCTCTCCGGCTGGCAGCTGTGACGCATCTGGACAATGCCAGGAACATTTGCTATATTCCCGCCTTCTTATACCAGTACCAAATCAAGGCGCTATCTTCGTTGGCTCGTCTTCAGCTCCTCAACGTACTGATTGTACGCCTTCGTCGCCTCAATCCTCGCCGCCTTGATTTCATCCTTGATTTGAAACTGGTACTACGGGGCTGTTCATGAATTTTGAAATCGCCAGAAAAAAGATGGTCCAGGATCAGATCGCCCAGCCGTTGTCAAGTGACCGCCAGCCGGTCAGCGACCGCCGGGTGCTCGACGCCATGCTCAAGATCCCGCGTCATATCTTCGTGCAGGAGGCCTTTGCCCTGCAGGCCTATAACGATACCTCGCTGCCGATCGGCGAAAAACAGACCATCTCCCAGCCCTACATCGTTGCGCTGATGACCGAGATGCTGGCCCTGACCGGCAGTGAAAAGGTGCTGGAGATCGGGACCGGTTCCGGTTATCAGACCGCCATCCTGGCTACCCTGGCCGAACGGGTCTGTACGGCGGAGCGTATTCGCCCTCTGGCGCTTCGTGCCCGCAAATGCCTTGATTCCCTGAAACTATTCAATGTCATGCTCCGCATCAATGACAGTGACAATAGCCCGATTGGCTGGGAGGAAGAGGCCCCCTTCGATGCCATCATCGTCACCGCCGGCGCCCCCGAGGTTCCCCAGGTGTTGACCGAGCAGCTTGCCAGCGGCGGCCGGCTGGTGATCCCGGTGGGCAGCGAGGCGGAGCAGCGTTTGCTGAAGATCGTCAAGCATGCCGATGGTGAACTTGAACTGGTCGAGTCCATTGCGTGTCGTTTTGTGCCCCTGATCGGCAGACAGGGGTGGTAAGATCGGTATCTCAAAGGTTGTGAGATAGCGCTTTGTTACTGCAGCTATCGTATGTGTATCCGTGCTAGAAAACGTAGGGAAGGATTCCGGTGCAATCATGAAACAAGATGAGCTTCTGGAACATGGTTTTTTAGTGGAAGAGCAACCGGTGGTTCCCCGGACCTCGCTGGACGAGATCGAGGAACCGCAGGTTTTTTCCGATGAAGTCGTGGTGGTGGATGACGAGGGTGAGGAAGAGATCCCCGTGGTGGAACTGGAGCGTTTCGATGACGCCATCAAGATCTATCTGCGCGATATCCAGCGCACACCGCTTCTGACCGCCGAATCGGAAAAGGAACTGGCGCAGAAGATCGAGAAGGGGGACAAGGCCGCCCGCAACAAGATGATCGAGTCCAACCTGCGGCTGGTGGTCAAGATTGCCAAGCGGTACACCAACCGCGGTCTGCCCTTCCTTGACCTGATCGAAGAGGGCAACCTGGGGCTGATCAAGGCGGTGGAACGTTTCAACCTGGCCAAGGAGTGCCGCTTCTCGACCTATGCAACCTGGTGGATCCGCCAATCCATCGAGCGCTCCCTGGTGAATCAGTCCCGTACAATCCGTCTGCCGGTGCATGTCTCCGACGATATCAACCGCATGCTCAGGATGGTGCGGGCATTGTCCCAGGAGCTGCATCGCGAGCCGGCGGTGGATGAGATTGCCGATGCCATGAACTCCAAGCCGCAGTATGTCAGGCGTTTGATGACGCTGCTCAGGCGTACCTGTTCGATGGAGACGCCCATCGGTGACGGTAACGATTATTTCCTGATCGATACCATCGAGGACAATTCGCTGGTCTCGCCGGCCCTGTTGCTGGAAAACGTGAACCGTTTCGAGATGATCTCCCGCCATTTCAATGAACTTTCCGAGAGCGAACAGAAGATCCTCACACTCCGTTTTGGTTTGAATGATAATGAACCCCAGACGCTTGACACGATTGGCCAGCAGTTTGGGGTCACGCGCGAGCGGATCCGCCAGATCGAAGCCAAGACGCTGGAAAAACTAAGAAAATTATCAGAGGCGGGCAATGGCCACTGATCAAGTAACCACGTATGAAAGGATGAATTCCATGGAAGATTTGAAGAGCATTATCCGCGATATCCCCGATTTCCCGAAAAAAGGGATTGTTTTCAAGGACATCACCACGCTGCTGCAGGATGCCAAGTCCTACCAGCGCATGGTGGACCTGCTGTCGCACCGCTACGTCGGGCAGCATATCGACAAGGTGGTCGGTGTCGAGGCCCGCGGTTTCATTATCGGTTCGGCCCTGGCCTACAAGCTGGGCGCCGGAATCGTGCTGGTGCGCAAGCCGGGCAAGCTCCCTTCGGAAACCTTCAGCAAGACCTATGACCTGGAGTACGGTACCGATACCCTTGAGATCCACAAGGACGCCATCAAGCCGGGCGAGCGGATCCTGATCGCCGACGACCTGCTGGCCACCGGTGGTACCATGTCGGCCGTAGTGGATATGGTCACGAGCATGGGGGGGGAGATCGTGGAATGTTGCTTCATGGCCGAGCTTGATTTCCTCAAGGGACGCGAGAAATTGCCCAAGGGCAAGGTCTTTTCGTTGCTCAATTTCTAGCAAAATGGGTTGAAAGGTGGCCGCAACTCTGCTATAACCATGCGGCTTTCAAGCATACGTCCCCGTAGCTCAGCTGGATAGAGCACTTCCCTCCTAAGGAAGGGGCCGGTCGTTCGAATCGACTCGGGGACGCCAATAAAAATCAATGGGTTACAGATTGCTCTGTAACCCATTTTTTGTTTGAGTGACCTTTTTGGCAAGCTAGATAAAGGCAACAAAAAAAGACAGCCTTTCCAGTGTTTTCAGTTAGTTACGCATGCAAATAACCTTAAACTAGCGCTATTCGCGCTTCTCCCCTTATGTCCTCCCGATGTCATCAAGGCTCACCCATAGTCGTTTCAAAAGGAACATATATAACGTAATAACAGTCTTATACATCGGAATATGCTATAGTTAACGTATGAAAAAGCAATCTCCGGGCGCGAAGATCGTGGCATCTGCCTGGTGGACGTGGATGCCTTTTTCACCACGCTCAGAATAAAAAAATAAAAGAGAGGTGTTTTATGTGAAAGTTTTTAAAATAACGTATCTTTTACCATTATCAATCCTCTGTTTTCTTGTTATCACAGGATGCTCTTCTTCAGGAGGGTCGACAGATAGTGGCAATAGCCCGGCAAGCGGAACAAGTCCCAAGGTTACTTTCACAATCAATGCTAATGGTGCCACAGATGTACCCGTCAACACTAAAAGCGGCGCATTCTTCACCACTGAGATGGACCCTGCTTCAATCAATCCCTCAACATTTACAGTCAAACAAGGCTCAACGCCTGTTTCAGGTAACGTATCCTATAACAGTTTAGGTGCGGTCTTTACTCCACTCAATAATTTAGCACCGTTTACCACCTATACGGCGACGATTACAAACCAGGCCAGGGATCTCGCCGGCAATGCACTGGCAAGTGACTATGTATGGAGTTGGACAACAGGCGCCGGATTAGACACCACTCTCCCCAAAGTGATCCATACAGTCAATCCTGATGGTGCGACAGATGTGTTCATCAATACTAAAATAATCGCAACCTTCAATAAGGTGATGGACCCGTTAACGATTACAGCATCTAACTTCACCTTTATGCAAGGATCAACCCCTGTTCCAGGCAAGGTCACCTATCTTGGCATTTCTCTGATCTTTACACCGACAAATATTCTCGCGGCCAATACCCGCTATACTGCCACTATCACAACCGGTGTCAAAGACCTTGCAGGAAATCCACTGCCAAGTAACTTTGTATGGAGTTGGACAACAGGTTCGCGATTAAACACTGCCACTCCACAAATTCTTTACACCACTCCGAACATCGCCCCAACACGTGCAGTGGCTTTAGCCAGTGTACTACCAAGTATATCTCTTGGTGTACTGACCTCATCCGCAACATTCAGTGAGGCGATGGACCCGTTAACAATCACGACCCTCACCTTTTTGTTAACGCAAGGGACAACGCCTGTTCCGGGAACGGTATTGTATAACCCGCAGTCCCTGACTGCCAGCTTTATACCTACTAACAACCTCGCACCCAATACAACATATACCGCCACGATTACTACCGGGGCCAGGAACCTTGCCGGTACACCACTGGCAGGTAGCATGGTATGGAGTTTTACAACTTCTCCCGTAGTTGGACAATTACCGGTAAATCTTGGAACGGCCGCCAATTTTGCCATTCTCGCCGGATCAACGATCACCAATACCGGTAATACGACCATTACCGGGGATGTGGGATTGAGTCCGGGAACAGCGGTAACCGGGTTCCCCCCCGGAGTATTGAGTGGTACGTCCCACCTGGCCGATCCCACCGCTGCAGCTGCCAAGCTGGACTTGACGGCTGCATTCAACGATGCAGCCGGGAGAACGGGCGTGCTCACCGTGCCGACCGAGCTTGGTGGGACTACGCTGCCACCGGGAGTCTATAATTCAGCAGCCGGCACGTTTGGTATAACCGGTACACTGACCCTTGATGCAGTAGGTAACCCCAATGCTGTCTTTATTTTCCAGGCCGCATCCACACTCATCACGGCCAGTAACAGCAGTATTGTCCTCGTCAACGGCGCTCAGGCCAATAACGTTTTCTGGCAGGTAGGCAGCTCGGCCACTCTCGGTACGGGAACAACCTTCAGGGGCAACATACTGGCTCAGGCGTCGATCACCGTTACTACCGGGGCTACTATCGAAGGGAGAGCGTTGACGCAGACTGCAGCGGTTACCTTGGATACGAACGCAATTTCCATAGCAACCCTGATTCCACCTGCGCCGCCAACACTGCCAGCAGTGATAGTGCCGGCAGTAAATCTTGGAACAGCAGCTAATTTCGCAATACTGGCCGGGTCTACTATAACCAATACCGGCGTCAGTACTGTTAACGGGAATGTCGGCTTGAGTCCGGGAACCGCGGTCACCGGCTTCCCTCCCGGAATACTGAATGGTGCTTTCAACCTGGCGGACGCCACCGCTGCGGCAGCAAAACTGGACCTGTCAGCAGCTTTCATTGATGCAGCCGGACGTACAGGAGCGACCTCCATACCGACAGAACTTGGCGGGACAACGCTTCCGCCAGGAGTCTATAACTCAGCAGCCGGAACGTTTGGGATAACCGGTGCACTTACACTGGATGGGCAAAACAATCCCAATGCTGTCTTTATTTTTCAGGCCGCATCCACGCTCATCACGGCCGGCAGCAGTAAAGTAGTTCTCATAAATGGTGCTCTGGCCAATAACATCTTCTGGCAGGTGGGCAGCTCAGCTACGCTTGGTACCTTCTCTATCTTCAAGGGAAACATACTGGCGCAAGCGTCAATTACCATAACTACCGGCACAGTGATTGATGGTAGGGCATTGACACAGACTGCTGCGGTTACTCTGGACACTGATACGATTAATGCTGCTACCGTACCAGTAGCACTACCAGCGCCTCCTGGTACGGTGACCGGCATTCATGCGGGCGATGTGACCCCTGTTTCAACTAACGGCGGCATTATCACCGTGGTAAACAATGGCGGCCATGTTTCAGCTACAATAACCGGCCCCGGAGCGATCAATATCACCAACAATGGCGCGGCGGTTACGGTGACTGAAACCGGATCTGCAACGATCAATGTCACCAATAACGGGGCAGCAACCACGGTCACTGAGACCGGAACCGGAACAATCAACATACTCAACAATGGTCAGGTGCTTACCGCGAACAATACTGGCAATGGCGTCATGACAATCAACAGCACGTGTACCGGAGCTGTGACGGTGACCAACACGGGAAACGGTAATATCACGGTGAATGCAACCGGTTCGCTACCGATAACACTCATCTACACTGATGGTCTTGACCATACATACCCGTAAGAAAACGGTACGTTGTAATCAGGCGTAAAGGCCGTCGTCGGACGGCCTTTTTTTACTTGGTTAGTGGACCCGTTGGTCAAGACAATAATCCATTGAGTTTAAGGTGGTGGTCACTGCTTTTGAATTGCCAGAGGCCATTTGCAGGAAGCCGCGGAGGTACTGATTTCGCTGAGCAGGGATCCTATTTTGATGAAAATCAACCGGGCATTTTGAAGGAGATTTTTGCCATGCGTAACATCCTCCAATGGTAATCATTCAGAATGGCTGCAAGTCACATATCCAGCGTTCCGGCCATGATTGGGCGATAAAGCCGCCCGTCGGGTCAAACCAGCTCCGCTCGAAACTATTGTATGTTGCTGATCTTTAAATCTATTTCCCCGTACTCATTTTCATCGCAGGAGGGACGCCAGTAAATCAACAATGGGTTGGACAATTTGTCTAGCCCATTGTTGTTTGTTGTGGGACACATTTTGAAATTTCACCGCCAGAAAGCGCTTATGCACTTGTTCCTCCGGTGTCTTCCGAGATAGTGACTGCCGTCCGCATATAAATATCACTTCAGTGATATCAACTTTAGTTCAACCCATTATGCCTTATTAAATACTACTATAATAATATTTTTATTGCCTCGTTAAGGGTTATCTGCAATTATATCACTTGGATGACATTTATGTTTAGTGAGGGGCACACTATGTCAAAAACCGTTATCCCGCTCCCGGTTCCGGAGCCACAGCAGCTGCGTGACGCGGCGACATTGGGAAAATTTGTGCGTGCGAGAAGGACTCAATCCGGCATGAGTATCCACGAGGCCGCAGCATTCTGCGGTGTTGCCGTAGGTACTCTGGGCAAGATCGAAACTGCCGGCGGTGATGTCAAGCTGAGCAGCATCCTGAATATCTGCGCCATGCTGGGCATTACCATCAGCATCGAAGCTAAGGAGCTGTAAACTTAGAATATGTCATCTCGCATCTCTTTGGAGAAATAATGGCCACGCACCTCACGGTACACAGTAACCGCCAGTATCTCGGGAAGATCACCCTTGAAGAGAGTGGTGAACGGTATGTATTGGAGTATGCGCAGTCGTGGCTCGAAGGCGGAGGATTCCCCGTTTCTCCGCATCTGAAGCCCGGCGCGTGTGCATCCGAATCAATCAGACGCTTCCTGGCCAACCTGCTGCCGGAAGGGAGATGGCTGGAAGAACTTTCCATATCCACTCACATATCGCGATCCAATATTTTCGGACTGATTGCCGCCATCGGAGCGGAGACGACCGGGGCATTGACCTTCAGGGTGGGGGATATACCATCAGAAGAACCAACGACCAGTTTCAGGCCGGTTACGGCCGCGGAGTTGGAAGAACGCATCAGCCAACGTCAGAACGTATCCATAGCGCTATGGGACGGAAAACCGCGACTCTCGGTCGCAGGCGTACAGGATAAATTGCCGCTGTTGATCCGGCCGGATGGGCAGCTGGGTTTCGGCGAGGGAGAATTGGCCTCGACCCATATACTGAAGTTCGGCACTGCCCGTGCCCTGCACCTGGTGATCAACGAATACGTCTGCATGCAGCTGGCCAGGATCATGAGGCTGCCGGTGGCAGATGTTTCGCTGGCCCGTTTTGGGGAGCCGGTGCTGGTTGTGCGCCGCTTTGACCGTGAGTTGAGCGGTGATCATGTCCTTCGCCGGCACCTGATCGACGGCTGCCAGATGCTGGATCTTCCTCCAACCTACAAATACGAGCGTCCCTTCGGGAAGGGTGGAGATGCCGCCGTGATCAGGTCGGGTGTCAACTTGCCGGACCTCTTCGCCTCCTGCCGGCTATGTCGGGTTCCCGCTGCTGCCATGCGGGATATGCTTAATTGGGTTCTGTTCCAGCTCCTGATCGGCAACAGCGATGCCCACGGAAAAAACATCTCTTTCTTTGTCGGGCCGGCAGGCATCGATATGGCTCCAGCCTATGATCTGCTCAATCTCGACATGTATGCCGCCGAATATGACCGTGATTTTTCCATGGCGATCGGTGATGCCTTTGATCCTGAGGAGATTTCGCCATGGGAGCTGGCGGAGATGTGTGAGAGGTGCGGCTTGCAGAAACGGCTGGTTGCCAAGACGCTCACAACAATGTCCGAAAAGCTACTCAAAGCGATAGATGAAGTCGATCTGTCCCTGCTTCTGCCGGGAGATGAAACCGGGTTTGCCGGTGAGTTGATTGATACCATCAGGAAGAATGTGGAGCGTTATCTGCCGTATGCGAAACAACTGCCGCGGATTCCCGTGTGATGTGGGGCGTGCCGGTTGTCCGCATAAAGGTCAAGGCGAGAGGCCATGAAGGCGGCACAGGTCCCAGGCCTGCACCGCCTTTGAAATGATCTGTCCGGGCGATTACTTCATCTTCGAAAGCACATCTTCTATCGCTGCAAGGCGAGTCTTCAGTGAGTCGATTTCTGACTGCTGCGCCTTATTCACCTCCACGAGGAAGCCGACAAGCTTCGCATAGTCCATGGACTTGTAGCCATCGCTGTCCGTATGCACCACCTCAGGAAAAACCGGCTCAACCTCCTGCGCGATCATGCCGATATCGCGGCCTGCGGACATGCCGGATGCTTTGGGATTCGTCCTGTCCCATGTGAAGCTGACGCCGCGCAGCCGAGCGAGAGCGCTGAGCACGTCCATTTCGTCTGGCAGGGGCACGACGTCCTTCTTCATCCGTACATCCGAACTGCAGGTCGAGAGCGTGTAGTTGCTATCGAAACAGATAGACGTGGAACCGGAAGACCTCAGGTTGATGCGGGTATACCCGTTGATATCGACGTCGGAAGCCTGCCAACGGATAACGGCCTTCTGCCCGCCGTTCATGGTCCCGAGCATGCCGCCGGACCAGCCGTAGAGCACGGGACCGTCCGGATTGAGGGAGGCGAAGTTCTTTCCGGCGCCGTACCACCCCAGGCCGTGGTTCGTATCGCTTCCGCTTCTGAGATACATGTCGTTTTCGTTGATACGGATGCTGCCGGACGAGTTAATGCCTGACGTACTGATCGTTCCTGAAATATATGCATCTGTCTGGCCAGTGCCGATCCTCGTGACATTCGACTCGCCCGCAACCCCGGACACATTGGCGCCGATATAAATATTGTTGCTGCCGGTTGTTGAGTTTGCTCCGGCATTGTAGCCGATTGCCGTACTGTAATTGCCAGTGTGCTCAATCAGGGACAAGGCACCAAGGGCTGCGTTGTAGGATCCAGTCGTATTTCGCTGCAGGGCAGCGGTACCAAACGCTGAATTTAAACCGCCTGTGGCGTTTAAGTCCATTGCAGCGTATCCGCTCGCGGTGTTGTTGTCTCCGGTTGTATTGGCATTAAGTGCAAGGTATCCCGTAGCCGTGTTGCTATGTCCCGTTGTGTTGGCTTGAAGCGCGATAGATCCAAGAGCCGTGTTGAAGCGGCCATTGGCTGTTGACGAGGGCTGATTCCAATATAATGCCTGGAAGCCGATGGCAGTGTTATGAGAGTCCCAGGTGGCACCGACAACCGGGTAGGATTGCGTAAATAACGCGGATGACCCAAATGCCGTGTTTTTACCTGCTGTCGTGTTGTAAGCAAGCGCGTAATTGCCAATCGCCGTATTTTCGGAACCTGAGATGTTGTGATTGAGCGCGTAATATCCCAGAGCTATATTGTTGCTTCCGGTCGTGTTGGCCTGGAGAGCAATCCTGCCGATAGCGGCATTGTAACTACCTGTGGTGTTGAGCAGGAGCGCGGCAGGGCCGACTGCGATATTGGCACTCCCCGTTGTGTTGGAATAGAGTGCACCGCCTCCCAGGGCTGTGTTTGACTCACCAGTTGTGTTGGCCTGGAGCGCTTGCACGCCCAAGGCTGTATTATATCTGCCCGTGGTATTTGAGTAGAGTGCCTTGGCACCGACGGCGGTATTTTCGATTCCTGTAGTCGTTGATGTGGGCTGATTGGAGTACAGTGCCTCAAAGCCGACCGCGGTGTTGTTGGAGTCCCAGGCAGCCCCGCCGTTGCCATATGATTGAGTTCTGAGAGCGGAAGTCCCAACTGCCGTATTCTTGCTTGCGGTGGTGTTTGAACTAAGAGCGGAGGAACCGCTGGCGGTATTGTTGCTGCCACTCATTGAGAGATTCCCGGCAGCAAGACCCGTAAACAGATTGTTTGTTCCGAATGTGTGCATCAGCGGGCTTCCACCTGATCTGATGATGCCTGTTGTGGCTGTTGTCGCAGGAAGATTCAGATTGCCGGAGAGAGTTAGATCACTACTGAAGGTCTTTGCTCCCGCGACTGTCTGGTTATTGGTAAGGTCGACGAAGTTCTGTGAGGCTGAGCCGGTGCCACCCTGGGTAACTGACAATGGGGTCGTCAGTCCTGCCAAAGATGTTATGTCAGAATTTGCACCTTTGGCGGCCTTGCTGGCAAGATCGGTTGTCAGGTTGGTTACCTGCGCTTCAGTGATGCTGCCAGCCGCAACACCATCTGCTTCTCGTGCCCTTAGCGCATAGGGCGTGGTTGTCAGCTTTTGCCTCGGCGTCATTTCGGGATCGGTAGCGACTGTCACTCCGAGGTAATACAGGGCATCAAAGGGCAGGGTAATCGGCACGGGCGTGGGACTGCCGCTTCCCAGCACAACGCTGTAGATGCCGTTTGAGAGCACAACTCCCGCATGCGTCTCTGACCAGAGCGCAGTCCCCCCCGTATCCACACTGTAGAGTCTGAACGTCAGATTGACCGGCCCATTCACCGGCTGGCCGGTCGAGTTCGTCAGATATCCCTGGTAGCCGATCGTCTGTGGTACTGCTGCCAGTACGACTACAGGAACCAGAAACAATGCGACTGCAACTGCCAAGCCCCAAATGCGTGTCTTCATGTCACCCTCTTTTTGACCAATCTTATTTTTAGACGTAAGAAATGCGGATTTCTGTGATTGTCTTTTCAAACAAACAGCCCCATGCTGCTCAGGCATGACTCTATATAACCAGACCAAACGGTGAATGGCAATCTCAAGGTGTGGAATCCATTTTATGGATGAAATCCTTGTCGTTTACGTCTCCGGCGGTACCGAATTGAATAATCCCTGTTATAGTTGCTATGCGAAATCTTCGACAGTCTGGAAATACACCATCCCCGGATATGGAGGTAACACAATGAAGTTTAATGATATTACCAGAGGCACGGGACTTGAGGCACATGGCATTACGAATGCGAACCTGATCTATTGGACACCGCCGACATCGCTGCTCTACGAGCAGATCGTGGAACGCTGTGAAGGTCTGCTTTCCCATCTGGGTGCCGTGGCGGTCAAAACCGGACACTACACCGGGCGGGCGGCAAACGAGAAATTCATCGTGGACGAAGCAAGCTGCCATGACCATGTTGCCTGGGGCAAGGTCAACCGTCCCTTTGATCCGGCCAGATTCGATGCCCTCTACAACCGGATGTGCGCCTATATGCATGGCCGCGACCTGTTCGTGCAGGATTGCTTTGCCGGAGCCGACAAGGAGCATCGCCTGCCGATTCGCGTGATTACCGAGAAGGCATGGCATTCGCTGTTTGCCAGAAACATGTTCGTTGCGGCAACACCCGAGGAATTGGAGAATCATGCTCCGCAGTTCACCGTCATCGATATGCCGAATTTCCATGCCGTCCCGGCCATCGACGGCACCAACTCCGAAACCTTCATCATCATCAACTTTGCCCGGAAAGTGATCATTATCGGCGGCACCAGCTATGCCGGGGAGATCAAGAAGGCGATCTTCACCATTCTCAATTACCTCTTGCCGGTGCAAAAGAAGATCTTGTCCATGCACTGCTCGGCCAACGTGGGCAAGAACGGTGATACCGCCGTATTCTTCGGCCTGTCCGGCACCGGCAAAACGACCCTCTCCGCCGATCCGAACCGTTTCCTGATCGGTGACGACGAGCACGGCTGGGATGACAAGGGGGTCTTCAACTTCGAGGGGGGCTGCTACGCCAAGATCATCAACCTTTCCAAGGAAGCGGAGCCGGAGATCTTTGAAACGACCCGCCGCTTCGGCACGGTCCTGGAAAACGTGGCCATCGATACCCATACCCGCCGGGTCGATCTGGATGACGATTCCTTTACCGAAAACACCCGCGCCTCCTATCCGCTGACCCACATTCCCAACATCGTGAAGAACGGTTGTGGCGGGCATCCTGCCAACATCATCATGTTGACCTGCGATGCCTTCGGCGTACTCCCTCCCATTGCCCGCCTGACGCCGGAACAGGCCATGTATCACTTCCTGTCCGGCTATACCGCCAAGGTGGCGGGTACTGAAGCCGGTGTAACCGAGCCATCGGCAACCTTCTCCACCTGTTTCGGCGGGCCGTTCATGGCACTCAACCCCACGGTGTACGGCGAACTGCTGCGGGCCAAAATCGCCAAACACGAGGTCACCTGCTGGCTGGTCAATACCGGCTGGAGCGGCGGTCCCTACGGCGTCGGCTCCCGGATGAAGATCGCCTATTCCCGTGCGCTGGTCAATGCGGCCCTGGACGGTACCCTCAACGCCGGCTCCTTCGAAAAAGATGCCTTCTTTGGTCTGGATATCCCAACGGTCTGCGCCGGCGTGCCGAACGAGGTGCTCAACCCCCGCACTACCTGGAGTGACAAGGCACACTACGATGCAGTCGCAGCCAAACTGGTCGGCATGTTCAAGGAAAACTTCGGGAAATACGCAGCGCAGGTTTCGGCGGACGTGGCCAAGGTCATGTAAGGGAGCCGAGACGAGCTAACCGGGAATGGCCTGTTTTTGAACGGAAAAGATTGAAGCGCGTCCTTGCGGGGACGCCAGTGAATAACAATGGGTTAGACACGTTTGTCTAACCCATTGTTATATCCGGCAGGTAAGCGACGATTCAAAATTAGAAGTTAAGTGCAGTGGCGATGGCCGCAACCTGTGCGGGGGTCAAGACGGAAAGAAAGCCCATGCCCCCGACATTGTTGTTGATGGCTGTCTGAATCTGTGCGGCAGTTCTGCCCCTCTTGCTTGAAACAGCCAGCGTGCCATGACAACCGGCGCAGTTCGTTGCATAAAGGGCCGCTCCATCCAGTGCCGGAGCTGCCGTTGTTGCCGAAACCTCCGCAGAAGGAGCACTGGCACCGGAAGCATTGAGAGCGGTTAACACATAAAAATATGAGGTGGATGCGGCCAAACCGGTTTGAATAAAGGGAGACGTCACATTTGCGATCAAGGTCCCCGTGATTGGCGTTACACCCGTGGTTGTGGACCAGTACAGATTATAGGCAGTTGCTCCGGGTACTGTTGGCCAGGAAACAGTTACCTGGTTGGTGCCGCCTACGGCAGTCACACCGGTCGGTGCGGCCGGTGGCGTCAACGTCGCATTCGTTGTCGCAGATACCTCGGGCGCTGGTGCGCTCTCGCCTGCGGCATTGACAGCTGTAACTATATAGAAATACGTGGTTGATGCTGCCAGGCCGGTCTGCACAAAGGGTGAAGTGGCGTTGGCAATCAGGGTTCCGGTCAGCGGGGATACGCCGGTGCTCGTAGACCAGTAGATGTTGTATGATGTCGCCCCAGTAACAGCGTTCCAGGATATTGTCACCTGGTTGGTGCCGCCAACAGCAGCTAGCCCGGTTGGTGCCGAAGGAACCGCGGCTGATGCGGTTGTGGCTGAAACCTGGGCTGAGGGGGCGCTTTCGCCGATGGCATTAACCGCCGTTACAACATAGAAATAAGTCGTAGCTGCCGTAAGGCCTGTCTGCACGTATGGCGATACGGCATTGGCAATTTTCGTCCCTGTGGCAGGCGTTACACCGGAAGTAGTCGACCAGTAGATGTTATACGATGTTGCACCGCTAACTGCGGCCCATGAGATTGTTGCCTGATTGGCACCTCCAACCGCTGATACGCCGATGGGAGCAACGGGTACCGTCGGTGAAGTGGATGTCGTCGCCGAAACCTGGGCTGAGGGGGCACTTTCTCCGATGGCGTTGACGGCGGTAACGACGTAGAAATAGGTAGTCGCTGCGGTCAATCCGGTCTGCACATAGGGCGATACGGCATTGGCAATTTTCGTCCCTGTGGCGGGCGTTACACCGGAAGTCGTCGACCAGTAGATGTTATATGAAGTTGCTCCGCTGACGCCGTTCCAGGAGATGGTCACCTGGTTGAGGCCGCCGCTGGCACTCGCAACGGGTGCCGCGGGGGCAGTTGTGGGAGGCACTGCGTTTTCTATAATAATCCTGCTGGCTACCAGGACACCGCCGGCAAATACACCAATCACTTCAACTTTGGTACCGTTTGTAATCCCGGCAAGTGAAAGAGTCCCCGCATTGACGAGTGTCCCCCCCACCATGAATGTATTGTTGGAGAGATTCTTTACGATGCCCTCAAGCTCCATATGATTTTTGTCTGAACCTTCGCTCTCAATCCCTTCCTTGTAAGTCGATACGGTTGTTGCCTTGAGGATTGTGCTGGTTAAGGTTGCGATTCTCCCTTCGACCTTTACGTATGCGCCGACCGTAATTCCGGACGGCAGGGTAATTCCGCTGGCGTCAATGGTCATGCCGTTGATGGTAAAGCTGGTGCTGTTTGGCATGGAGCTGATAGTGCCTTTCAGCTCAACGATCGTGTTCTGTGTCCAGTCAGGCAGATGCCGTTCAATACGAGTCGCCTGGATCGTGCCGCTTGCATCGCTAAACCCGCTGACCTGCACCATCTGACCCGGGGCTACACTGCCGGTTCCCTTGGTCGGGAAATCATCAAATACGGTTGTGGAGTTGAATTTGATCTTTTGCCCAAGCACCGTCATGGAGCTTGAGACGTTGCTGAACGCTGCAATCGGACCCTTCAGGTTGTCACCAAACGTGATGTTGCTGGCTCTGCCGTGGGTGCTGTCGTTGAATGTTCCTTTGACAGTGATGACCATACCGGGCTTAAGAGTCGTGTCGGCCGGGTCTTCCATGGTAACGGTGGCAGCGGATGTATCAAAAGAGACTCCGTTAACAACCAGGTTGGTAGCCGTTGCGCTGGAAACGACTCCCTTGACAACCCCGGCAGTAGTAGCAGAGCCCCCCCCACCTCCGCTGCATCCTGCCAGCAATACAAGCGACAGCATCAGTACGACGATCAACATCTGGTACATTCCAAAATTCTTTCTCATTTTCCTCTCCTTTCCATCTGGCTGTGGGTGAATGTTTTCAGGCCATGTCCGCGATTGCAACCTACAACTACTGTTTTTCCTGCTTGCCGAGCTCTTCCGGGACAACATGTACTGAGTTTTCTTCGGATCCGTTTGTGGGGTGGGGGCAAAAGTTTCATTGCCAGATAAAAGCATCAGTTATGCCATGTTTCGAAATAACGGTATGTTGCGTAACATAATAATATTGTGGTATTTTTTTAGGTATATGCTGTCACTGAAAAAGCAAAAAACGTTGCGTGGTATGGATCATAATTTGCGGGGAAGTATGACCAGTATTGATGTGAGCTCTTGTGCAATGGAGAAATACAGGGTGCAATGTTAGTTGCACGTATTCTGGAGTGAAAACAGAATTGAGAGGAACTATCACTTGACGATTGCCAACTTATTGGCACAATCAAGTCAGGTCGGCGGCTGATTGCCGCCTCCCTTACCGCACTGTTGACTTTCGTGATTATGCCGCGATACACGCGATTGATGAGGAGGTGGCTGTATGATGAAACTAGATGATGCGATGGTGACAAGCCAGAGGGACTGCAACGCGCTTTCGGGATTTTGTTCCATCCAGGTCTGGTTAATCGGTATGCTCATCGTTGGGATGACGTTTCCTGTGGCCGCGCTGTCCGCTGAAACTGGTTCATCCCCGGCATACCAGCTCAACCGTGCTGACGAAGATTACCGCTACCTACACAATCCGGTCCGGCGCAGCGACCCGTGGGATTCCCTCAAATATGTGCCGTTCAATCAGGCAGGTTCCTGGTATCTCTCGATTGGTGGTGAGGCACGGGAACGCTACGAATACTTCAATCGCCCCAACTGGGGTAAGGCCCCCCAGGATAACGGTTATTTCCTGCAACGTTATTTTCTGCACGCTGACCTGCATCTGGGGGAGCATGCCCGCATCTTCAGCCAGTTGCAGAGCAGCCTGGAGGACGGCCGCCGAGGAGGGCCACGGGCCAGCGACAAGGATGAACTCGACCTGCATCAGGCCTTTTTGGATGTGAAGCTCGATCTGCCCGCTGCTGGCGCAGTTACCCTGCGTTCCGGGCGGCAGGAACTGGCCTACGGCTCCCAGCGGCTGATCTCGGTACGTGAAGGACCGAACGTACGCCAGAGTTTCGATGGATTTCGGCTCATGTACCGCTCGGGAGACGTTCTGATCGACGGTTTTGTGACCAAGCCGGCCCAGACCCTCCGCCATGTCTTCGATGACGGGCCGGACAACACCGAGGCCCTCTGGGGAACCTACGCCGTGCTGCCTCTCCCGGGGTTGGTCAATGGAAAGCTGGACCTTTATTACCTGGGACTCTATCGCAACAAGGCTGCCTTCGACCAGGGGGCTGCCCGCGAGACGAGGCATTCCGTGGGGGCACGGCTCTGGCGAAGCGTGGCTCCTCTCGATTACAACTTCGAGGCCCTCTACCAGTGGGGGAGCTTCGGCAACGGTGAGATCCGGGCCTGGACCGTTGCCTCCGATAGCGGCTACACCTTTGAAGGCTTGCCCTTTCGTCCACGTATCGGCCTGCGGGCGGACATCGCCAGCGGCGATGAGGATCCGGCCAGTCATGACCTGCAGACCTTTAACCCGCTCTTTCCCAAAGGGGCCTATTTCAGCGAGGCGGGATTGATCGGCCCGGCCAACTTCATCGACCTTAACCCCTGTCTGGACCTGCATCTCAGCAGCCGGCACACCGTGATCTTCGATTGGGATTTTTTCTGGCGGGAGAGCACGCATGACGGGTTGTACAACAACGCCGTGGCTCTGGTTCGTTCCGGTAAAGCGAGTACTGCCCGCTACATCGGCAGCATGCCCCAACTACAACTGATCTGGGATATGGACCGCCACCTGACGATTACCACCATATACGGACATTTTTTTGCGGGCCGCTTCATCAAGGAATCCGGGCCCGGAGAAGACGTCGATTATCTTACCACGTGGCTTGCCTACAAATTTTAACCGCCCCTTGTTTCCCTCAACTTTTTGATTCTTCTTATCTAAATCCCGCAATTGAATGTTGTGATGCGCAAGAATAGTTGGTCGCAGCCAACCATTCTTGCACTAATTATTGTTGAATACTAATTAAAAATAATATATATTTTAGCTGGTACATATGCTTTTTATGAGAGTTGTCACATGATACGAAAATATGCCGCTGAGCTCGCAACGCAAATGGGAAAATCGTTATCCCGGGTCTCGGTGATAGATGGGCGGACTGTCGGTTGTCTCGATGTGTTCCTTCTGCATCTTACCGCTGACGATGAGCGGGTGAGTGTCCTGGTGCATCAGGCCGATTTGGATGAGTTACAAAGCTGTTCCGCTTGTGAACGGCTGGAGAGCAGAATACGGATTGCCTTGTCGCGTTTGTAACTGCTGTTGCTGCCGTGGATATCCCCCCCTCCCAGAGATGTATCTGATTCAGCCCCCTTCTCGTCAACCGGCCCGGTGCCTTCATTGCCCCCTGCCAACGACAAATAACCACTTTACAAGCCGACAAAATATAACTACATTTGGGCAAATAGGATTTAATTGGTCTTTTAAGTGGCTCGCCGAGAACTACTCAAGCGTTGTCCCCCGTAAATCCAAGCGACATACATCATAACGAACACTACCTGTGGCGGATTGGCTGACTGCTGCGCAACAAGCGAAATCGTATCTGAAGCGGTGCGGTTGGCGCTGTGCCAGGGACAGACGTGCCCCGGTCAGGGTGTTGTTGGCGACACCCGGCGACACAACAGGGGGGCGGCTCGTATTGCTCCAGCCGGTGTGGAGTTCGTCAACGGTGTTCCGCTATGCAAGGAGATCAGGCATGCTGACGACAAACCGAATCCATGTTACCCTTTTCGACTTGGTGACAAGTCTTTCCGATGTCACGGATCTTGTTAATCCGGCCTTGGATGATCACCACAAACGGGTCGCCTACATCGCCTACAGCCTGGCCCATGCCATGGGCCAGGCCGACAAGGATTGCAATGACCTTCTCATGGCGGGTATGCTCCATGACATTGGCGCCCTGTCACTTGAAGAAAAGATGAATATGCTCAATTTCGAAACTGTCGCCTCCCATCGTCATGGGGAGGCGGGGGGCTTTCTCTTCAAATCCTTTGCACCTCTTGCGGGGATCGGCGAGATGATTATCTTTCATCATGTCCCCTGGGAAAATGGTAAGGGCACTCAGCATAACGGCCGGGAGGTGCCCCTGGCCTCCCATATCCTCCACCTTGCGGACCGCGTGGCTGTTCTGCTGAAAAAAACAAAAGACATACTCGGCCATTCCCATGATGTCGTCCGCAGGATAGAGGCCAAATCCGGCCAGGAATTCATGCCCGAGGTGGTCGAGGCATTCCTCTCCCTCTCCCAAAAGAGCTATTTCTGGCTGGATGTAACCTCACGTTCCCTGAGCTCGCTGCTGCGGCGAAAGGTCAGCGTAAAATCTGTTGATTTGGATCTGAATGGGATCACCAGTCTGGCACAGGTCTTTTCCCGGGTAATCGATTTCCGCAGTTCCTTTACCGCGACACATTCCAGCGGCGTTGCCACTATTGCCGAGGCCATGGCCCATATGATCGGTTACTCGGAGTATGAATGCGGCATGATGAAGATTGCCGGTTATTTCCATGACCTGGGCAAGTTGGCCGTACCGACGGAAATCCTGGAAAAACACACCCCCCTCACCAAGCTGGAAACCAATATCATCCGCAGCCACCCCTTTTATACCTATCGTGCCCTGGAGCATATCGAGGACTTCAGCACCATCATCAAGTGGGGCGCCTTTCATCATGAAACACCCAATGGTAACGGCTATCCGTTCAACATCGGCCGGAATGACCTGCCGCTGGGGTCACGAATCGTCGCCGTGGCGGACGTTTTTACCGCCATAACGGAAAATCGCCCCTACCGCCTGGGGATGGACGCGGATCAGGCCAAGTCCATACTGCGCAAGATGGCTGTCGACGATCAACTCGACTGCAAAATTACCGACCTGCTGATTCATAACTACCAGGAAATGAACTCCCTGCGCGAACAGGTGCAGAGCGACTTGAGCGGTGTTTATACGGAGATGCAGAGTCATCTGAACAGCGTTTACCATACTACGGCCGCCCCGACTCTCTCCCATTGAAATGCGCTGACTCCCCCTCGTTGACCATCTGTATTTACTCTCGCAAAGGCGCACCAAAAGTAGGCGCTTCTAAGCGAAGGTCGCAAAGAAATTCAAATAGTTACCGTGAAAGAGATTCTTACTAAACGGGTGAAAGACCAAAATCTGATACCCGGTTGATGTAACCCCGCGTTCTTGGCGAGCTTTGCGTGAAATTGCCTTTTTCAGGATAACCTGTTTTACTCTGTTTTCCGCTCGACTACCGGGGGGACGTGGAGGAGAAGGGCCGTACTGAAATCAGTCGGCAGGGGGATCAGAAAAGTTGCCGCGGTTTTGTCTCATCCTTGGCCAGGGATTCGGCCGCAGCAGGCTCTTCGCAGAGTGTTGCGGCATGTTCCCAGGGTATCGCGACCCGCATTTCGCCGCAGCATTCACAGGTTATGATCGGTATCAGCGCCGAGATGTAAAAGCGGATATTGAGCTGGTTTTCGTGCAGCCAGCGGGCTTTGCCTATCCTGGAAGGAAGTTTGAGTGCGCCGCATCTGGGGCATGAAAACCTGCTCCCCTTGCAGCTGCTGATATGGAGTTCCAGCTTCCCGCTCTGTTCGTCCACGGTCACATCCGTGATGCGCCATTTGGATGAAAGACCGAGAATTGCCGAGTAGAGTGAATAATCATGCATGTTGCTGGCACCCACCGAAGGCACGACGTTGAATTACACATGGATGTTCATACACTATACGTGCCATGTTGTTAATGAAGATCCAGGCCGCCGTTATCTCTGCGACTGTGCCTGATTTGTTGATTGACGCGGTCGGCATGTTGTTTGTATGGTATCGCATGGCCGCCCATGACGTTATGGCCTGTCAGCTCAAGCAAAAAGGGCTTGTGCGCGGTTTGGCAGCATAATCGCAATGTGCGCAAATCTTGGCAGGGGTCACCGGTCAGGTATCGCCAGCCATGAAGAGTAACCTGACGCCCTCCATGTGCCAGGGGGCGGAAAGAGGGGAGCGGCATGAAATCTGATAATGTCACAAACAACGGCCCGTTCAAGCAGAGGGTCGTGCTATTGGGCGATCAGCAGCGGACATTTGTCCTTTCACCGCTGCGTCTGATGATTACCCTGGCCCTGTGCATCTTTATCATTGAGACGCTTGTCATGCTTGCGCTCGAAAGAATCGATCTCTCCAAGGGCATGGAGACCCTGCTTGATGCATCGATCCTGACAATTATCCTCTTTGCGATTCTGTATTACGATCTGTTCAAACCCCTGGTGCTCTTGATCAAGGACTACAAGCTCAAAACCGTGGAGCTGACCGCCCAGCAGGAGCATCTCGAACAGAAGGTCCAGGAGCGGACCGCCGAGCTGGAAACGGCCTATTTTGACCTCATGCTTGAAAATAAAGCGACCAGCAGGGCCAAGGCGGCTTTGCGTGAAAGTGAAGAACGATTCCGGCAGATTTTCGAGCAGAGCGAGGATGCCATTGTCCTGATCTCGCCGCAGAGTAACGCCATCATCGACGTAAATCCCACCGCGGAACGTACCTTCAGGAAACGGAGGCAGGAACTCCTGGCGAGTGGTCTGTCCGTGTTGTGTGACCCGAAAGGGTATCAGCAGCTGACCACAGTTATCGACCAGATCGTCCAGGGGAGTTTTCCTGGTACGATTGAACGGTTCGAGTGTCTGCTTGCTCCGGACGAAGTGCACATTCTTTCCTTTCATGGCAAGATAATCCCCTTGCAAGGTTCTGAAGTCATTTACACGACCTTTCGTGATATTACGGCCCGCATTCGCCTGGAGGAGCAGGCCCAGGAGATCCAGGCCCGCCTGATCCAGGCCAACCGGATGACCTCGCTGGGAACAATGGTTTGCAGTGTTGCCCATGAAATCAACAATCCCAATAATTTTCTGCTGATGAATGCCGTGATCCTCAAGCGCGCCTGGGATGATGTTGCTCCGGTTATCGAGGAACACTTTCAGCGCCACGGTGACTTCCCCGTGGCCCAATCCACCTGGAGCGAGGCCCGCACCTTCCTGCCCGAGGCCCTCGAGGGTATCCAGCAGGGGGCGCACAGGATCAGCACTATCGTGGGCGAGCTCAAGGAATTTGGGCGCGACGACCATTTCGATCAGAATGCCGTGGCGGATGTTAATTCCGTGGTACAATTATCGGCCTCGATCCTCAGTCACCACATATCCAGCTCGACCCGGAACTTCAAGCTCGATCTGGTTGAAGGGCTGCCGCTGGCCAGGGGCAGCGCCCGACAGCTGGAACAGGTCGTCATCAACCTGATCCAGAATGCGCTCCTGGCGCTGCCTGATTCCCGGCATGGGGTGCGGGTCGCTACCGGGCTTGACCCGCACAGCGGTCAGCTGCTGATCCGGGTTTCCGACGAAGGGAGCGGGATCGCTCCGGAGATCGCCGCCCGGATCATGGAACCGTTCTTCACCACTCGCCTGGAGCGCGGCGGTACCGGACTGGGTCTCGCCATCAGCTCATCCATTGTCAAGGAACATGGCGGCAGCATTGAATTCAGTTCCGAGCCGGGTAAGGGTACGACCTTCACGGTTCGTCTCTGCCAGGCGGCAACAGACACAGACACGCAGCATTGAGAGGTGCACATGTTTACAACTAATCCAGGACGGATATTGATCGTCGATGACGAAACCAATACCCTCAAGGCCTCTGCCACTATCCTCAAGATGAACGGTTGCAAGGACGTTGTCACCGAATCCGACAGTCGCCGGGTGCTGGAGATCATGCAGGCAGGTGGCATCGCGGTCGTGATTCTGGATCTGTTCATGCCGCATGTCAGCGGCATGGAACTGCTACCACGCTTGCGCGAGCTGTATCCCCAGGTACCGGTAATCATTGTGACCGCCGCCTATGAAGTGGAGCGGGCCGTGGAATGCATCAAAACGGGCGCCTTCGATTATCTGGTCAAACCGGTGGAACACGAACGCCTCCTGATCACCCTGCAAAATGCCTTGGAAAGCAGTGAGTTGACGGGTCAGGTGGCCAGCCTGCGCGACCATCTGGTGGAGGATCGCCTGGACAATCCGGCGGTCTTCGAGGAGATCGTTTCCGGCAGCCGCAAGATGCGCTCCATCTTTCAGTATCTGGAGGTGATTGCAAAATCGCCCCAGCCGGTCCTGATCACCGGCGAGTCCGGCACCGGCAAGGAACTGGTGACCCGGGCCATCCACCGTTTGAGCGGCTGCAAGGGGGATCTGGTGACCGTCAATCTGGCGGGGCTGGACGATACCATGTTTTCCGACACCCTCTTCGGTCATAAACGGGGCGCCTTTACCGGCGCTGACCAGCTGCGTGACGGCTTGATCGTCAAGGCGGCCCATGGCGTGATCCTGTTGGACGAGATCGGCGACCTGGGTGAGTCGTCCCAGATCAGGTTGCTGCGACTGATCCAAGAGCGCGAATTCTACCCGGTCGGCTCGGATACCCCGCGCAGATCCGAGGCCCGCATCGTCTGCGCCAGCAACAAGGATCTCAAGGAGCTGGTCGCCCAGGGGCGCTTCCGCAACGACCTCTACTACCGGTTGAACGTCCACCACGTGGAGCTGCCGCCGCTCAGGAACCGCAAGGAGGATCTGCCGCTGTTGCTGGAACACTTTATCTGTCAGGCCGCCACGACCCTGGGGATCGCCATCCCTTCCTACCCCAGGGAGTTGCTGGATCTGCTGGCGGTCTACCACTTTCCCGGCAATGTGCGCGAGCTGCAGGGGATCGTCTTCGACGCGGTCGCCCGCAGCAAGGCCGGCAAGCTCTCCCAGGAACCCTTCCGTCTGGTCATGTCCAGCGCCCGTACACCGGCACCGGCGCCGCAGATGTCCTCTGATCCGGGAGAGGACTCGCGCCTGGGCCAGCTGGAGGAAATCTGGGGGCATTTCCCCACCCTGGATGAGGCCGAAAATTATCTGATCGACGTTGCCATGCGGATTGCCAAGGGAAACCAGGGCACCGCCGCCACCATGCTGGGGCTTAAACGCCAGACCTTCAACATCCGCCTGAAGAAGAGAAACACACCCGGCTGAAAATAGCTGCCCAGAGGGTCTGCAAAAATCCCGGCAGGAACATTTTTTGGCTTTAGGTATGAGTGCGATAAAAAACAGATAGTTATCTGCGTTTTATCGCACTTCGTGTTTCAGCCTCCCAAAAAAAACAATTACTCACTGCAGCGCATCAATTCATATAACCTACCGATATTAATCTGAAAAACAAGTTGGCCCCTGTGGCACGATCTGTGTAATGAAAAGGCACAGCATGTCGTGACGGTAGTAGTGTCAGCTGAAGCCTTCGACCGGAAAATTCAGGAAACCAGCTGTCTAACATTTTGAAATAGTTAAAAATCAGGGAGGAAGCGAGCATGAAGAGACTTAATTGGAAATTGCACCTGTGGCTGGCTGTTCTGATGCTGGCACTCTGTGTTACATCAGCCCAGGCGGCGCTCAAGGCGGTCGGCCCCATCGACGTGATTACGACCATCCCGACTTATTATCAGGACTTGAGCAGCCTGCCTTTGCAGCCCTGTCTGGACCAGAACGGCATGTGCCTGCTGCCCCCCCCCTTTGATACGTTAACGGTGCCAATGTCGCCTATCACTGCCACCGGGCCGATCAATGATGCCAACTTCCCGGCTGAGGGATTCTACTACTCAGCCCAGGCAATTATGCCGATCGAGGCGGGCGAACTGGCCAATCTGGCCTTTGTTCTTGAATATGCCTTCTTGGCAGGGGTGTCCCCGAACACAGCCATAGTCTTTTTGCGGACCGACCTCCAGAAAATGATTAATCTCACACCAAGCAGTACCTACCGGGTGACCCATCCTTATGGGACATTCGACTTCACGACCGACGCGGCCGGCAATGCCAGAGGCGGAGGAGGGGTCGTCATCAGGCAGGAAGACCCGCCGGGCGGAGCAGGAGCCCCGGTCAATTACTTCACACCATCCATGCAGGCAGCAACAAACACTAACATGGGCCCGTTCCTGAAACCGGCAGACGGCATCCTGCTGACACGTACTGTCGGTACCGAGACTCATACCTATATCGGTGATGCGGCGACAGCAGTCCCGGTTATCGGCGGTCCAAACGGAAATATCTTCAAGATCGAAAGGATTGTCACGGGCGGCACCCCTAAATCGGCACAGACTATCTGGTCAACCAATCTGTTTGTCCTGATGGGGCGGGTCTTTACCGGCACTGCAGCTTCACCAATGACTATCGACCGGGCGACCTATGCCCGCGACGCCGCCTCGGGGCAGGTTGACATATTTGTTACTGCTGAGACGGCCGCAACACTTACCCTTAGTGGTACCGGTATCGCTGCAACCCCCCTGGCGCAGGATTTCCCCAATACGGGTAAGTTTTTTGCTCATGTACCATTTACCACGACTCTTCCTTCAGCTTTGAGCATCTCCAATAGCCTGGATTACCCGAGTCCGGCGCCTCATCCGTTTAACCTGGTGGATGAAGTCAAGATCTCCACGGCAGAATTCAATCCCACTACCAGGGAGTTAATGATCAAGGCCAATTCCCGCGACAATCTGACGCCTCTGCCGACCCTGACGGCCCCGCAATTCGCCGCCCCGAATACCCTTGACGCAAGCGGCACACTGGTCAAAACAATTGCGGCAAGCACCATCCCGCCAATGACGGTGACGGTAACTTCATCCAAGGGTGGCACGGATACCATTCCGATCAGCGTGGTGACCCTGCCGGCGCCGCCGGTAGCGGTCAATGACAGCGCATCCACGGCCAAGGGGGTTGCCGTGACAATCTCCGTGCTTAGCAACGACACGGCCGCCGGGGGGCTCGACCCGGCCAGCGTTGCCATCGTTGCCGCTCCGGCCAGCGGCGCCACAGTCGCTCCGGCCGCCAACGGCACCATCGTCTATACACCGACAGCCGCCTTTGCGGGTACGGAGACCTTCACCTACACCGTCAAGGATACGTTCGGTCAGATCTCCAACGCGGCCACCGTCAGCGTGCTGGTCAATACGCCTCCGCTGGCCGGAAATGATACCGCCAGCGTCCCAATCAATACCACGGCCAACATCAACGTGATCGCCAATGACGTCGCCAGCAACAGCAGCATCAATTCGACGACCGTGAACATCGTCTCTCTGGCCACATGCGGTACGACAAACGTGCTGACAAACGGCGTCGTCCAGTTTACCGCCCCGGCCACGCTACCGGCCGCTCCGGGAACCTGCAGCTTCAGTTACGTGGTCAATGATACCTTCGTACCGTCAGCCATTTCCAACGTCGCCACGGTAACGGTGACGATCACCCCGCCGGTGCCTCCGGTAGCGCTTAACGATAGCGCAGCCACCACTTCGTCATCGACGGTCGTCATCAACGTCATCGCCAATGACAGCTCCTCCAGCGGCACAATCAATCCGGCTTCGATCGTGGTGACGGCGCCTACGGGCGGCACGGCGGTCGCCAATACCAACGGAACGGTCAGCTATACCGCCCCGGCCACACCCGGAACCTACGGCTTTACCTACACCGTAAAGGATACGGCCGTCCCGCCGGGAACATCCAATGTAGCCACGGTCAGCGTGACGGTGACGGCGCCGTTCGCTCCTCCGACCGCAGTCAATGACAGCGCCACCGTCGTCGGCGGATCATCGGTGGTCATCAATGTGGCCGGAAATGACATCGCCGGCACCAACCCGCTCAATACGTCGTCGGTTACGCTGGTTGCCGCGGCCGCCAATGGCACGGCCGTTGCGAATGCCGGCGGCGCCGGCACCATTACCTATACCCCGGCGGCCGGTTTCAACGGCACGGACAGCTTTACCTACAACATCAAGGATACGTCGGGTAATGTCTCGGCGAGCAACGCAACCGTCTCCGTAACCATAACCACGCCCGTACCGACTGAAACCATCAGCATCACACGGGCGCAGTACACGCTTTCCTCCGGCTCGTGGCGGATTGACGGCAGCACCACCGCACGGGTTGCCGGACAGACGATGAAATTTTTCAACAGCGCGACCGTTCCGCCTGACGCGGTTACCGGTCTGCTGGCCACCGTGACCGTTGGCGCTAACGGCAGCTTTACCTGGTCATCGCCGAATGGCGCGGCGCTGCCGAATTCATTGCGCAGGATGAGTGTTCTTTCCAGTGTCAACCCGAACAATAACAAACTCGAACAGGTAACGGTGACGGTCCGCTAGCAAGGCCCGGTCCGTCCGGTACCCTGCGTGCCGGACGGACCATAGGTGAAAAATTACATGGTTGTGAATAGGGTAACTTGGGGAGGACAAGATATGAACAGGTGGGGGCGAATTATAGGATTGATACTGCCGGTGGTTGTGCTTCTGGCGACTCTTGCAGTGGCCGATGCCGTACTGGCAAAGACCCCGCAGGTCGCTGCCGGTAAGGATTTTACCATTACGTTGCGCTCGGACGGTACTCTCTGGGCTTCGGGAAATAATGATTTCGGACAGCTGGGCGATGGAACGGTTCTGCAGAGAAATACCCCGGTTCAGACCGGCCTGCCGGGCAACGGAACTAACTGGAGTGCCGTTGCCGCCGGTGATAATTACTGCGTGGCGCTGAAGGCCGACGGTACTCTCTGGAGCTGGGGCGACAACAGCGCCGGTCAGCTCGGCAATGGGAGCGTCGGGGCTGCTCCCGTTCTTTCACCCGTGCAGGTCGGCAGCGCCAGTGACTGGGTTGCAGTTGCCGCCGGCATGTCCACCACAATCGCCCTCAAATCCGATGGGAGCCTCTGGGCCTGGGGATTCAATGATTTCGGTCAGCTCGGTAATGGCGACATAGCCGGAGCGACTCAGCCGTCACCGGTTGCCGTGCTGAACCCGGGCAATAAAGCCTATGCGGCGATTTCGATTATTCATAAACATGTACTCGCCATTCAGGCCGATGGCAGCCTCTGGAGCTGGGGCTCCAATCAGTTCGGACAACTGGGCATTGGCAGTGTCGATGCGACGATCCATGCCACTCCGCTTCAATTTGTCACCGGCGACCCGGCGGTTGATAACGCCTGGATCTCGGTTGCCGCCGGAGGGGGACACTCATTGGCACTGCAGGCGGGTGGCGCGCTCTGGAGTTGGGGGCTGAACAGTCTCGGGCAGTTGGGCAATGCTTCCGCGGCAGGCGGCAACAACCCGTCACCGGCCAGGGTGGGGGTCGCTGTCGACTGGGCCGGTATCAGCGCCGGAGAGATTCATACGACAGCCTTTAAACGTAACGGTACGCTCTGGAGCTGGGGAGGCAATACCACCGGCCAATTGGGTATCGGCGGAACAGCTGATTCGCTGAATCACAACCTGCCGGTACAGATCACCACTCCGGCCGGTATTGGCAACATCATCGCGGTTACCGCCGGTCCCGGTCATGTCCTGGCCGTCCGGGCGAACGGCGACCTGTTTGCCTGGGGAGACAACCTGCGTGGACAACTGGGTACGGGTACAACGGCCTCTTCTACCGTACCGGTTATTCTCAGCGCGGATTCCGCCGCTTGGGTAGCCGTCGAGCCGGGTGGTCAACATACCCTGGCCCGTCGTTCCAACGGCACCCTCTGGGCCTGGGGGGATAATTTCAGTGGGCAGGCCTCGCTTGATTCATTGTCCACAACGAGAGTTGCCAGTCCGATTCAGGTGGGTAGCACAGGCAACTGGTCGATTTTGTCGGGAGGTTTTCTGCACTCGGTTGCCATCCAGGCCGATGGAACACTCTGGAGTTGGGGCAGCAATGAATTCGGCCAATTGGGTGACGGTTCACTCAATGACCGTTTCACGCCGCAACAGATCAGCGTCACTGCGCCGGTTTCACCGGCCAATGACTGGTTTGCCGTGAGCGCCGGCGATGCCCATACCCTGGCACTCCAGGCCGACGGTTCGCTGTGGGCCTGGGGCGACAACAGCTCCGGCCAGCTCGGCGACAACACAACGGTTTCACAATCGCTTCCGAAACGGATCGTTACCGGCAATCCGGGCAATTTTGATAACAACTGGGTCGCGGTATCGGCTGGCGGTGCCTTTTCCGTCGGTCTTCAGGCCGATGGCACACTCTGGGGCTGGGGCGACAACAGTTACGGTCAGCTTGCGGTCAATCCCCTGTCACTGCCTACGTCACCAAGGCCGTTCCAGATTCTGAATTTTGTTAGCGTGTCCGGCAACCCCGGTTTCAACAGTAACTGGACTGCCGTTGCTGCGGGGTATACCCATTTGCTGGCCCTGCAGGGCAATGGCACCGCCTGGGGGCTGGGTGCCGACGGTGTCGGACAGCTGGGCAACGGTTCCAGTGCCGCGATTCAATTCAATTTCTTCCCGGTACAGAATATCGGACTTCCTTCCGTCCCCTACGTTGCTGTTGCAGCCGGCGATTCCCATTCGGTGGCCCTGAAGGCCGACGGCAGCATCTGGTCAATGGGCAACAACACCAGTGGCCAGTTGGGCATCGCTTCGACCGACCCGAACATCTTCAACCCGGTTGTGCATGCCGTTCCGGTCCGTGAAAGCAGCAGTGCCAACAACTGGGTGACGATCAGCGCCGGCGGACGGCATACCGTGGCCATCAAGAGCGATGGCAGCCTGGTAGCCTGGGGCGAAAATGACTTCGGCCAGTTGGGAGATGGGACGACAACCCTACGCAACGTACCGACTCCAGTCGCCGCAACGTTGGATGCCAACCCGATGCTCAAGCGGCTGAGCGATACAATGACCGGATCAGTACTACAGCCGTTGTATGACACAACAGCTGCAATCAGCGATACGATACAGCTTCGCTCGGTCACACTCACGGAGAGCCCGCTTTTCAACCGCGCGGGAGTTACAATCAATCTGAATGGTGGTTATGATGTCGGATTTAGCACAGCAACCGGGATGACCAGCATTAAGGGGAAGATGACCATCCGCCAGGGTCTGGTACGGGTGAACAAGGTCAAAATCAACTAGGGCAGGGGGCGTATTCGCCACTGATATCAATCTGGTATCTGTTTCAAACGAGAGCTCCGAGGGTTTCACCACCTCGGAGCTCTGTTGTATGATCCTAAAAAAAGATTTTTGGTCCACGAACTTCACGAAATAACAGGAAAAATTAAATCGTTAGAGCGGAACATCACAGCACCAAACAGGTAAGTCCATGATGTTGCTTATTGTATTGGTTTTGTTCATTATTTTCGTGTATTTCGTGGATAACTGCTTTTTAGAGGATGATAACTCGATCTGATTTGCGAATGGTGCCTAATCGGGCGGCTGTCGTCTGCTCTCTACTCCAGGAATTCCTTGGAATAGAGGTAGAGCCTGCCGTAGTTGGTGGTTTGCATGGAGAGCTGGTAGAGGAGCATGGCGCCGGTCTTGGGAGAATCGAAACTCGCGTACTGTTCCAGTCTGAGTACCGCCGAGCCGCTGACCGGGCCGAACAGTTTCTTGCAATGGGCCAGCAGCTTTTCAAAGTTGTCGAATCCTCTGAATTCGATGCCGACCGATGTGAACCGGCCTTTGTAAAAAAAATAGGTTATATTGTCGGCCTTGATCCCGCCGAAATCCAGCTCTTCGTCGCTCCGTTTGAAGGCTTGCACCCCCGGCATGGTCCCCATCTGCCCCTCCACCAGTTTGGGTTCCGCTGCCCGGATGGCGTCCATGTTTTCTCCCCAGGTAAAATCCCGAAAACCGTTCAACTCTCCCGCAACAGCCGATACGGTGGAACTCAGGATCAGGAACATCAAAAGCAGGGTCAGCATTTTCATAGGTCGGGTTCCTTTGTTACCTCTCGCCAGCCGCAATCAGGGCTGAGGGGCTAGTTCATCTTCATCTCTTTCATGTCCAATTCATCTTTGGAGGCCGGCCGCGGCGCGGGTTTGGGCGGTGCGGCGGATCTGTCCCGGGTTTCGCCGGTGTGGCTGAGCTGCGCCTCCGAGTCGATCAGGTAGCCGCCGCTGACGGCCACCTTTTCCCCGGCCTTCAAGCCGGAAAGGATCTGCACCTCCGTGCCGGAGCGTCCCCCGCTGGTCACGTCACGCTGCAGGAACACGCCCGGTCCCGATTCGACCCAGACCACCTGGCGCGTACCCGTATCGATGACGGCCGCGGCAGGAATGACCAGCGAGGCCGTCTGAGGCACACGGATGCTGGCCTGCACGAACATCTCCGGCTTCAATTTCAGACCCGGATTGGGGATCTCGACCCTGAGCTTGATCGTGCGGGTCTTGGGGTCCAGAAAGGGGTAGATCAGCTTGACCCTGCCGCGGAAGGTCTCCCTGGGGTAGGCCTGGGCGTGGATGGTGACCTCCTGGCCGATCTTGACGGCGGAAAAGTCGTTTTCGAAAATCTCCAGCTCCACCCAGATCCGCGAGAGATCGGCAATGGCGAACAGCGGGTCACCGATGTTGACGTACTGCCCCTCCTTGACGAGTTTTTCGGTGACGATGCCGGAGAACGGGCTGTAGATCGGGACCATCACGGTCGGTGTGGCAAGCTTATGCAGTTTGTCGAACTGCTCTTGTCTGAAGCCCAGCTGGCGCAGGCGTTCGTAGGTCTCGCCCAACGACATCTGGGTGTTGATCGGGAAGGTGACGGATGCGGAGCTGTTCAGGATCTTGAGCGTCTTATAGGCCACCAGGTACTGCACCTGGGCGTTGTACAGGTCGATCGAGAAGAGTTCGGCCACCGGTCGCTCCCTGCGCACCTCGCTCCCCACGCTGGTGACCAGCAATTTGTCGATCCTCCCGGCCACCCAGGCCGAAACCTTTCCCTGGCGTTCCTGATTGAAGGTGACGCTGCCGGTGCAGGTGATCTCCCGGTTGAAGGGCTTCTGCGTCGCTGCCACCGTGGCCAGGTTGGCCATGATCTGCTGGGTCGGAGACAGGGCGACGTGGCTGATATTCTTCAGATCCTTGTCGGCCAGGCCCGTCCCGCCGCTCTTCTTGACCAGTTCCATGCTGCAGATGGCGCAGGCGCCGGGTTTATCCTTGGCGATGAAGGGGTGCATGGGACAGGTATATTCTCCGGCCGGCGACTGCGTCTTTGCCGCTGGAGGTACGTTGCCCCGGCGACCGTAGAGATATCCGCCGGACAGGGCCAGCGTAATGCAGACCAGCGAACCGACGATCTTCATGCTCCTGTTCATGGTGAGTACCTTCCATCAAAAAAAATTCCAGCTCCGTAGCGCAGCAAGAAGCCTGCCGTGTGGTGGTGCGCATGCAAGATATATCCAGCTTGAACGGCTAATGTCAATCGCCAAGCCGCTCCCGCTCCTGCCCGCGCCGCATCTTTCTCCTGCAAAAATATTGGCATGAAAAAAAAGCGTTGTTCGGCACTGCTCGAAAAATATGTAATGAATCAGGCATGATATGCCGTTTAAATCCCACTGTGGATCTCGGCGCTGTTGTGCGCATTGTGCGTGTCTCGCTTGTGTTTTTACCGTTAATTGTTTGGAATTACAACGTAATTTGCGTTGCTGGGACATGGCACGTTCCGTGCTAAGTTCAAAACGATAATTGAGCGCATCTTTTTTGCGTAACAGGATAGCGGGTTCTGGAAAATACACTCTTTATTTGGAGGACGTGATGACAATGAAACGGCGAGATTTTCTCAAGTTGGGCCTGTCTGCGGGGGCAGCGACTATCGTTATGGGTACCCGGATGCCCTTTCTGGGGATAAAAGATGCCTTTGCCGCCACCCAGACATTGGAAGTCACCATCACCGATTGCATGAAGCAGATGGTGACGCACAACGCTATCAACGACGCTCGCTGTTACTTCTGGATCTACAAGATGAAAGCCGATGGCGTGGATATCCCCCCTGAATGTCCCGGACCCACGATCTACGCGGTAAATGGTGATACCATCAGCATCAGCATTACCAACACGCTGGATGAACCGCACTCTTTCTACATCCCGGGGCTGCTCCCCAATTCCCCGCCGATCTTCGACAGCGGTGTCATCAACCCCGGACAGACGGTGGGGCCGCTGAGTTTCACGGTCACCAAGTCGGGCGCACACCTGTACCACGATAATCTCAACGCCCCGGTCAACCGCTCCATGGGGCTGCATGGCGCCCTGGTGGTCCGACCGGCAGCGCCGCTCAGCGGCCACAACTTCACCCCCTACGACATCACGCCTTCCAATTACTCCAATGGCACCGGTCCTACCGCCCACGTCCAGAAGATGTACGACATGTTCGGCACCCCGTTCTGGCCGGGGTTGAAATGGGAGCAGGGGGATCCGGCCACCAACTGCCCACCCTTCCGCCAGTATGTCTGGCTGTACCATATGCCCAGTCCCAACCTGCATGCCGAGGTGGGCAACCTGCCGGCCGGGCAGATCATGAGTCCCCAGGTCTTCATGAACAAGATCGCCCGCGATCCGTTCAGTCCCACCCGGAACAACAGCCTGCCCCAGTATTTCACCATCAACGGCCAGTCCGGTTTCTTCTCCCATTTCATCCCGGCCATCACCCCCATGTCGCGGGTCGGCGAGCCGGTGGTGATACATACCCTTAATGCCGGCGTGCAGGGCGTTTCCCATCATATGCACTGCAACCATTTTTTCATTACCAGCATCAACGGGACCCCCAATCCCAACCCGATCTGGGTGGATATCTACGGGATCAGACCGATGGACCGGATCGACTACACCTTCCCGTTCATGCGTCCGCCCGACAATGCCAATGCCCGCGGTATCGGCCGCCCGGACCAGCCGCTTTTGACCGCCCGTGGCTTGCCCTGCTGGCCGCCCCAGGAAGAGATGCAAACCTTCTTCCCGGCGCCGCTTGCTCCGGGTGCGACACCGGTCAACTTTGCCGCCGACGGGGTCACTCCGGTGGCCATGGAACAGCGCCTGTCGCCGCTCTGTTACCCGGCCCATGACCACCTGGAGTCGAGCCAGACCGCCCAGGGGGGCAACTACAATCAGGGTCTGATCTCCGGGGCCTACGTCATTGGCGACCGCAACGCCCAGAGCCAGGGGTTGGGCAACTTCATGGATTTTCCGATGGACCCGGATTTTTTCCAGATGTTCCGCAACATCCGCGGCCTGGCCGTCAATGGGATCAACGGCACCCGCGAGGCAGCCGGGCCACGGACCAGCGCGGGCTAGGTGCGGGAAATGCTGCAAGCGACATAAATCCGATATATCAATACAAGGACAATAAAGGAGATCAGCAATGTCCGTACAAAATCCAGCATATACGGTGACCCGCTGGTCAGTGGTGGGAATGGAAGGGATGTGGGCCAAGATGTGGGACCCCCCCACCGAAAATCCGGTCCCCACCGACCAGCTCTTGATGGTGCCCCAAGCCGTGCCTGACGGTAAAGGTGGTTCCAGTCTGATTCGTCCCAATCCGGTCCCCGAGGTGATGTTTGCTGCCGGCCTGCAGAGCAGGCCCTCCGCGCCACACACGGTCCAGCGCGATCTGCTGAACGGCCTGATTCAGCCGACCTGGGACGGCCTCAAGCAACTGGTGTTTTACACGATCGGCGACAAGGACAATCCGGCGGCCAAAAATGGTACCTATCCGGGTCCGACCCTGCGCATGCCCCGTGGCGTGATCTTCAACTCATTCGTATCGGGCAAAGGGCCACCACCTCACACGATCCACTGGCACGGCATGGAGCCGACCCCTCTGAACGACGGTGTCGGTCACTGTTCCATGGAACTGGGCAACTATACCTACCAGTGGCAGCCCAATTTTATGGGGTTCTACTTTCTGCACTGCCACCGTAATACCATGCAGCATTTCGAGTTCGGCCTCTACAGTGCCCTGATCTTTGAGGCGCCGGATGCCTGGTTCGCCTCAATCGCCTCGACCAACCCCGACGGCACGGTCGTGCTCAACAGCATCCCCATCGGCGCGGGTCGCGACGGCAAACGCCGGGTGGCCTGCAATCTGGACGATCCCCTGACCGGGAACCCCCGGTTTACCCAGTTCCCGGGCTTTAACCGCAATCCGGTGGATACTCCCGACCCCGGGCCGGGGGCCAGCGACACCCAGATTTCGTTTCCCACCGACCCCCACGCCATGACCGTCCCCTTCGACGTGGAGGTGCTTTTGGTATGCGATGACCGGGACTCGGTCTGGAGTGACCTGGCTCCCAACGCCAGGGCAACCTTCCCGGCCACGGGCTCCATGCCGGGGATCAACGATCAGTTCCAGCTCAATCCCGGCAAGAACGGTTTCTTCTCCTTCAACGACTTCAATGCCGATTACTGGTTCATCACCGGCGTGCCGGTACCGGCGCACAAGGGGGGCACGGGCACCATCCCCGCCAACCTTGTCATCCCGCCGGAATTGAACAGCGGCATCAGCGGCACCCAGATTTCCGTCAACGCCACCACCGGGGATGTCATTTTGCTGCGCATCCTGGATGCCGCCTACAACTTCCTGCGGGTCACCCTGCCGGTGGATGCGGTGATCATCGCCTGGGACGGCCGCGCCCTGGGTGTTGCTCCCTACGGCCACAACGAGTCCTACCTGGTGCCGGCCGGCACCCCGATCGATACCAACACCATGTCGGTCGGTCGGCGTTTCGACGCCCTGGTCAAGGCGGACACGCCGATCAACGACTTTATCATTGCGGAGTTTATCAACCACAAGAGCCTGGTCCCGGAGGCGGGGGAAACGCTGGAAGTTGTCTGTACCGCCAAGATTCCCTTCACCGTCTCGGGTAATCCCCAACCGCCGGCGACCTTTGCCTTCCGTGGCACGGTGGTGGACGAGCTCGGCACGCCGGTGGCGGGGTGCAGCGTGACGGCCGCGCCCAAATCCCTGGGCGGAGCATCCTCCCAGACCGTGCTGACGGGTGCTGACGGCAAATACACCATCATCGGCCGGACCAACGGGTCGTATGAAATCTCCGCGGTTATCTCCGGCCGGACCAAGATCTTCCTGCCGAAAACCCAGGTCGTGACCTGCAACAGCCAGGATATGTCGATTCCGAACATCGTGGTCAGTATCGCCGATTTTGCGCCTCCCGGCGGTTACACATTGCCCGATGCCCTTGATTCGTTGCGGGATGTGGTCGGATTGAAGACGCCGACCAGCTTTGAAAAGCTTCGTTACGATGTGGCGCCCTTCCTCAGCGGTGTCCCGGCACCGGACGGCATCATCGACATCCGCGATTCACTCAACATCCTCAGGATGGTGGTGGGATTGAATCCGCTGTAGGCTGGTGCTTCGCTCTCATGGTGACAGGGATCTGCAGCAGCCGGTGCGGTCGCTGGGCCTGTCAAGGCAAAGGGTCTCGCGAGGATACTCGGTGAGGCCCTTTTGTCTGGTACTCTTTGCCCCGGTCGATGTATGTTATGCTCGGCTGAACGGCAACGCGATTGATGCAAGAAAAAAGGAGCAGCTCATGGGACGACAGATCAAATATATTCTTTTTATCATACTGCTGGGGGTATGCGGCGCTTCCCCGGCCATGGCCGCCTCCGTGACGCTCACTTCTTCCTCTGCTGATGCCCCTTTTATTGTGCAAGGTAACGACATGAACGGGGTGGCTGGCATGAAACTTACCGTGGGATATGATCCCTCAGTGCTGGCATCTCCCACTGTCACGTGGGGAAGCCTTGTCTCCGGCGCGTTGTCGTTAGCCAATACTACGGTCGCCGGAAAAATCACGATTGCCATCATCAAGAATGAACCACTCACGGGAAGTGGGCCGATTGCATCGATTTCGTTTGCTACACGCAAGGCTGGCGGGGGTATTCCTACCGTCTTCGTAGAGCAGATGGTCGATAACAACGGAACGGACCTGTTGGCCCCGACCGGTACCGCAGCCGTTGATCCTGGTTTTTCCAAAACAGCGGGAGTTCCCTTTAGTCAGCCCGAGACGCCGGTTGCTTCAACGAGGGCATCATCTTCAACGGCAACGTCCGCAACCAGCACATCCGCAGCAACCGCGTCCACCTCACAGGGAGTGGTTTCCGGTACGATCGGCATGCCGAGTGACAAACAACAACCCAAGAGCGAGACACCACCCGCTGAGCCTAAAACAACCCCAGCGGTGGAACATGTCGAGCCGACTGAACCCGTGACCCATGAGTTGAGACAATCTCCCGCAGAAGCAACGACAGAAGCGAGTGAGCCCGCTGTCGTCAAGCAGACCGTCTACAGCGGTATCCTGGAGCGTTTCCAGACCTATCAGGGAGTAAAATCTCCTGAAAATCTGCTTGCGCTCTTCAAGAAGCCTGTTTCAGCAAGCATCCGTCAGGAGCCGGCCGTGGCTATCAGCGACGGTAAACGGAGTGTCCGGGTGACGGTGGATATTTCGGCCCTCAATGGTGCATCGAGCAACTTTGCCCTCAGCGAGGCCAGCCTGGTCTCCCTGAAAAGGGATGAGGTCGCCGGCACCTGGACTCTGGAGGTCCTGCCCCGGCTGAATTCCCTGAAGGCCAGCGTTACCATATTGAGCAACAGAGCGATTATTGAGTTCCCCCTGACTGTCGTCCCGCCCGTGGCCGCGATTTCAGTGAAGGAGGCAGACTTTGCGGCGTTTCTCAAAGACAGCGGGGCCACTGTTCCGAAGCAGGACCTGAACGGAGATGGCCGCCATGATTATCTGGATGATTTCATCTATACGGCGCACTACCTGCTCAATGGAGCGGCCGCGGAACCGAAAAAGAAGTAGCACCTCTCTGAGGGGAGCCGGCAATCCGGCTCAAGGGATGGTTCTCGGCCGGGGAGTTGATTGATACATGATCGGAGGATATGACCGTGAGTACTGCAGTGGGTGCAAAAGAGATCAGTGAGGCCTGGCTGGCCTATGTAAGCGATATGTTCATGCTCCGGGACGGCAGCATCCGTCCGGAAGTTGATGAGGAGTACCGGCGTCTTGAGGAGAGCGACGCCATCACCCAGGAACGGGAATTGTGGCGCAGCTATACGGATACGCTGATCGACGCGATTCTGCAGGCTTCAAGCGAACAGCGCGGCCAGCTGCTTTCCAGGAGCGACCCCAAGTCGTTGGTCTTTGTGCAGGAACGGATTACGCGCGGAACAGAGTTGCTGATAGGAATTGTGCAGCAGGGGCTACGGATTGAAACCAATGGCACGTCATTGGAGGCGTTTTTTCGGCAGATACTCCTGCAGAGTCCGGCTGTCTAGCACTCTGCCGCCAGCATATCCATCTGTTACAAGGCCCCGTCGGCACTCTGCCGGCGGGGCCTTGTCGTGTGGTTCGTGGAGGGCTGCCCGGTTAAAGGTTTACCTGATTATAGCGTCAATCTTCCGCCGGTACGTTCCTCCCCCTTCAAGGGGGAGGTTAGGAGGGGGATGGGTCTGCTTCGGAGCCTGATTTACCCCATCCCCACCCCAACCCTTCCCTTGAAGGGGAGGGAAATTTCTACTAACGGAAGATAAGTGCTAATCAGGAATGTTTATTTGCCGGTCGCGTACTCGGCCAGCAGCTTCTGCAGAGCTGCGATATCCTCGCTCGATTTGCTCACCTTGCCGGAGACGATATCTCCGCTAACGACCTTCAGCGTGGCGTAGAAGGCGTCATTGGCTGCGTTGTCAATCTGCACGGTGCTGCCCGTTACGGTCGCCTCATCCTCGAAGACACCATGGCTGCGCACGTAGCTAACAATGTCCGCCTTCTGCGCCGCCGTGGAAGCGCCTTTCATGGTCGGTCCCAACGGACCCGGCTCGATTGCGGTTTTGGCATTCATGATCAATTTACCCTTCAGAAGCTCGTCAACACTCTTCATGTTTTTGTACACAATCACGATGTCCAGCGGATCACCCACGATCTGCCACCCCAGAGTGCCGCCGGTGAGGGTGACGAAGAGCGGGTTGCTCCATTTGCCCGTTTTGTCATGCAGCAACAGCACACCGCCCGAGCTGCCGCCACTGACCATGAAGTTGTGCTTGCTTGCCTTGGGAACAATCACGACGGCAGTGGAAACGGCGATCAGCTGGGGTGGAATCTTGCGTTTCTGGATGGCGGCGATCTCCTTGAGCACCTTGACCGCGTTGTTGATTTTGGCCGCGTCGTTCTTGACGGCTTTGGCCGATGCAGCGGGTTTTGCTGTTTCGAACTTGCTGCTCTTCGCTTCAGGAGCGGATTTAGCAGCTTCGTTGTTTGCCTGGGCGGCCGAAAACGGCATGCAGCAGACTGTGCATGCAAGCAGGGCAATCACGACGGTTTTCATCTCTCTCATAACAGCGGTTTCCCCTTTTTGAAAAATAGTAACTTCAGCATTTTTGCAACAAAACACAAAGCCAAAAACATTTTTACAGGGATGAACAGGATGGATAGGATGAAACCGTTAAAAAAAACAGGCGACTGGGTTTAACCCAAAAAGCTTCTCGTCTTGTTTTGATCTTATCCGTCTTGATCCCGTTTATCCCTGTTACATAAAAGGGTTTGACTTTGTGTGCTGAACAGTCACGAAAAATACAGCCAACCGGGTAAGCGGTTGCTGCTCATTAACGGGTGCAAGCATATCAAAGCCGCCCCGGCTGTCCAATACCCGACCAATTTCAGCATGCCTACCAGTTGACCAGGCCAACCACCTTGCGCAGGATCAACAGCGCGTCCTGGATGCCGATTGAGCCGTCCGGTTGTGGTGTGCCATCCGCTCCCAGGGGGGCGACATCGCCATGGCTCAGATCGAATGGCGTGGGTTGAATCAGGTTCACAGCGATGCGCAGGGCTTTCAGGGCATCGGCAACCGTGCTGCTGCTCTCTCCCGGAAAGAACATGCCGTCCGGCTGCGTGGAAAAGCTCCAGCTCGTGTCCGCGGCCAGGGCGTTGCCGGCCAGGTCGGTGACCGCCGTGGAGATCCGTGCGCTGTAGCGCGTACCCCTGGCCAGCGGGGTAGTGGGGGAGAATTGGGCGGAGGTGGAAAAGTCATTGTAGAAGATCGTGCCGCTGACCGTAACAGGCGCCGATGATTCGAAGCTCTGGCCGATGAGGGTAAAACTGGCCGGGCCGATGCTTGTCGGGTTGATCCGTTCGCTGAAGACGACCGAGAGGGAGGTGAGCGGCGCCACGTTGCTCGCCCCGGCGCTCGGTTGGGTAGCGGTCACCGTCGGCGGGACGGAATCGGGCGGGCCGGTCGTGAAACTCCAGATTTTGGTCAGCGGTAGGCCGTTGCCGGCCAGATCCTTGACAGCGGTGCTGATGGTGGCGGTATAGGTCGTGCTGTTGAGCAGCGGGAGGTCCGGCGTGAACTTGGCCACGCGGTTCACGGCATCAAAGCCGACCGCTCCGCTGACACCGGCAATGCTGAAGCTGGAGGCGTTGATCGTGGCCGGATCCATGGCTTCGCTGAAGGTGGCCGTCAGCGGATTATTTACCGAGACCGTTCCAGCCAGGTCGGCCGGTACGGTTGCCGTGATCAGCGGCAAGACGGTCTCCTGGGGAATGGTGCTGAAACTCCAGACCCTGTCCGCGGCCAGGTGATTGCCCGAACGGTCCGTTACGCCGCTGGTGATGGTCGCCGTGTAGACGGTGTTGTTGGCCAGGGGGGGGGCTGGGGTAAAGGTTGCCGTCCGGGTTGCGGCGCTGTAGGCCAGCGTGCCGTTGAGCGCGCCGCTGTTGTCCGTAAGTCTGAAGGTGCTCGGAGAAAGCGTTGCCGGGTCAAGCTCCTCGCTGAACAGTGCGCTTACCCGGCTGTCTGTCGGCACATGCCTGGCGCCGTTATCCGGCAGGAGTGTGGTTATCGACGGCGGGGTGTGGTCGGCGGCGGTGGTGCTAAAACTCCAGAATTTGCTCTGCGGCAGGGGATTGCCGGCCAGATCCCGGGCCGCGCTGGTGATGGTGGCGCCATAGGTAGTAGCAGCGGCCAACGGTTGATCGGGGGTAAAGGTGGCGGTGCGGGATGCCGCATCATAACTGACGCTGCCGGGAACGGAGACGCTGCCATTGCTCAGTTTGCTCAGGCTGAATGAATTTGTTGTAATCGTGGCCGGATCCATCAGGCCACCGAACACGACTGTGACCGGCTCATTGAGCGGTATCTCGGCGGCCGGCACTCCCGGCGCCGTATCGGCCGGATTGCTGGCAATCACCGCCGGCAGGGGGCCGGGAACCAGGATCCAGCCCCGGTAAGGGTCGCTGCCTGTCAGGCTGTTTGCCGGCGCCAGTGTCAGCCGGTTGGGGGCATCGATCGCGTCGTTGTAAAAATTTGCATACCAGAAGGGGGCGACGGTGGTCTGATCGCCCCAGCCGAAAAAGTTGCCCCACATGGGGACCCGGTCGGTGACAATCCGAAACTCCCAGTCGCTGGCCACATAGGCCGTATTTGCGAATGATCCGGGAAAGGTGACCCGTATGCCGTAGAAAGGATGCGCCTTGGGCCCCTCGCTGGGGGTGGCCGAGGCTGTCCCACCGGGCTGTCCCGGCGGCGTTCTCCCCGGATCGCCGCTGTAATGGCTGAGATCGGTCTTGTCCAGCACCGTGGCGATATTTGTCTCGCTGACGGACGCGTTGCTGAAATCGTGGGGCGCAGTGAAGGCGACCGGGTCTGAAATCGTGATGCCGGACAGGGGGATCGGATTACCCAAGCGGTCGGTGGCCGACAGCACCTGCCGGCTGATCAGGTTGGCTGCCGTAAAATCAGCCGCGGTTTCGATATCGAAGAAGGCGAAACCCTTGTTGCGGGCCGTGCCGCGCAGCAGCTTATAGGTGTAGGTCCAAAAACCGGGCGTCGTCACATCGTCGGCCTGCCACTCCAGGCGCAACCCTTCACCCCTGCTGCCGCCGACGATCCAGGCCTGGGACTGGGCGGTGAAGCCGGGCACGTTGGGGAAGCCGGCCCGGTCGTCCATGACACCGTTGAATGTCGTGGCCTGGGCGGCTGAACCCACCGCTACAGCGAGCGTGAAAACAAAGAAGAAAAGTTTGCTCATCTTGCTGACTCCCCTGCCAGTGCCGATATCCGTCCTAGTCGTAACCATAGTGATGACAATGGACATTTGCAGGTATCAGGCCAAGCGGAACAGAGGGCTTTCGCCGATTGCTCAGGGCCTAAGCGCGCGAATTGCATGAGCGCCAGCCGTGGCGACGTCGAGTCTGCCGACTCGTTGCATCTGTTTTTTGCGCTGGGAACCGCTCCCTGAAAGATTTTTTGCACCCCCCCTGAAGCGTACCTTCGAGCCATCCGGGAGCTAAGCATGCCGCATCAAGGAGGAATCCGGCTGTTGCTGTCCGCGGCATGTGTTTTGCTTGCCATCAGCGCGTTGCAGCGTCACTACATGTAAAACTATTTGTAATCACAGTGCAAATCAAGAAGTGGGCACAGGCGGTTTCGGGAGGAATGGATGGGGGTGTCGTTGCGCCTGAAATCACGGTCGATAATGTGTCTGCTGCTTGCGGCCATGATCGCTACGCTCTTGTCGAGCGCCACGGTACTGGGGCTGACCCAGCCGCCGCTGAGCCGGATTCCGGTGCCGGTACCGCGCAGCAATGCGGAACTTGCCCAAGCGCGCTACGGCGGCCCCAACGGTCTGGCCGCCTTCGTCAAGGATGTCCCGTCCGCCATCCAGCTCGGCAAGGCCTTTTTCTGGGACATGCAGGCCGGCAGCGACGGGTTCACGGCCTGTGCCTCCTGCCACTACCGGGCCGGGGCGGACCCGCTGATGGTCAGGTCGCGCAACCAGCTCCATCCGGGGCCGGACAGCATCTTCGGCAACAATTCCACCCTGATCAGAACTCCCGATCCGGTCACGGCGGCGCCGATTACCCTGCGCGCAACGGGCATGCCCCGCTTTGCTGCGGATTATCTGCTTCAGCAGAGCGACTTTCCGTTCTTTCAACTGTTTCCGCTCACGGCCCGGCTGCTCATCGATCCGCTGACCGGTCTGACGACCGATCCGGTGTCGGCTCTTAGCGACACTAACGATGTTGTCGGTTCCCAAGGGGTGCGCCGCACCGATTTCATCGCCGTCAACGCCGGTTCGGAGGTTGACCTGGGAACGCCGCTTCCCGATTCGCTGTTCCATGTCGGACCGGCGCCCAACAGCGACCCCGCCAACAACAGCCGCCAGGTGACGGCGCGTAACGCCCCGACGGTCATCAACGCGGTCTTCAACATGACCAATTTCTGGGATGGTCGCGCCAACCCTATCTTCAACGGTGTCAACCCCTTCGGACCGCTCGATCAGGAGGCCGGAATCTGGGGCGACAACGGTTCCGGCCTGCGGCTGACCAAGGTCGCTATCCCCAATTCGAGCCTGGCCTCCCAGGCCACCGGCCAACCCTTGGGCGCTGTGGAAATGTCCTACAAAGGGCGCACGTTTCCTGAGTTGGGGCGCAAGCTGCTGCAACTCTCACCATTGAAAAAGCAGCACATCCACCCCGCTGACAGCGTGCTGGGTCCCTTTTCCAATGCCTCGCTGAGCGGAAACGGTGTTGTCGGCGGCAACAGCGGTATCACACTGACCTATCCCGGCATGATTAAGAGCGCCTTCCAGGCCTATCTCTGGAACTCCCCGGCCAGCGTCTCCCTGGCGACCATTGCCGCCCCCAGCGGTGAACCGTTCAGCCAGATGGAGGCCAATTTTTCCCTCTTCTGGGGGCTGGCCATCCAGCTCTATGAAGCGACCCTGGTCTCGGACAAGGCACCCTTCGACCGCTTTCAGGCCGGAAACAGCAACGCCCTGACTCTCTCCGCCCAGAATGGTTTCGCGACCTTTGACAGCAAGTGCGCAATCTGCCATTCCGGCTCCGAGTTCACGAATGCCGTTGTGGGGAGTTCGCTGCCGCTCTGTGCTCCCCCGGATTGCAACCCCAGCGTCTTCACCAACAACACTACACACCATCTGATCCAGCAGGAGGTCAACCTAACCACCCTGGCAATCTCGCTGGTGGATACCGGCTTCATGAACATCGGGGTCCGGCCGACGGCAGACGATCCCGGCCGGGGAGGGGGGGCCCCGTTCAACAATAGCCGCAGCGGTCAGCCGTTTCCGCTCTCTTTTAGCCGGCTGGCCAGGCTTGGCGCCCAGGGGCAACTTCCCTTCGTGACGCCGGCCTTGCCCGGCGGGGTTGGGGCGGGCACAACGGATGCTGTCCAAGGTGCCTTCAAGGTGCCGGGGCTGCGCAATGTGGAGTTGACCGCTCCTTATTTCCATAATGGCGCCTTTCTTGACCTGGCGCAGGTGGTCCAGTTCTACAGCCGGGGCGGCAATTTCCCCAATAACCCCGAGTTGGACGTTGCCATGCAGCCGATCAGAAATCTGCGCGGCAATACGGTGAAGCAGGCCGAGCTGGTTGAATTTCTCACGACTCTCACCGATGAGCGGGTCAAAAACGAGACGGCCCCCTTCGACCATCCGGAGCTGATCATCCCGGCCGGGGATCTGGCCGACACCCCTTTGATCATCCCGGCCAGCGGCGGTTCTCCGCCGCCCCTGGCACCGGCTTTGACCCTGAATCCGGTCACCACCCCCACCAGCCTGACCAGTCAGCTCTTCAGCGGGACCGTCGATCCGACGGCAACGGTTCAGGTTCAGGTGAATAATCAGACGCCGCTCTTTGCCATTGTCAGCGGCAATGCCTGGAGCGTGAACGTTACCGCCTTGCCGGTGGGCAATAATACGATCAGCTTCACGGCGGTTACACCCAGCGGGGGAGTGGAAAGCCGTTCGGCCAGCGTTACCGTATTGCCCAGCGCTCTTATCTTCGGACTCCCGCCGGGGGGCAGCAGCAACCGGAACAGCATCACCCTGACGATTTTTGGCGAGGGTGTGCTGACCTATCGCTACAGTCTGGACGGCGCCGCCTACAGCGCCGAGATCCCGGTCGCGACCCCGCTGGTGTTGGACAACCTGAGCGATGCCCTGCATAGCATTGCCGTAGTGGCGACGGCCCACGACAGAGCCGGAAACCCGCTGGTCCAGTCCGTCCCGACCACGGCCAGCTGGGCGGTCAAGGTCAATCCTCCGCTACTGACCCTGAACCCGGTCATCTCCCCGACCAGGCTGACCAGCCAGACCATCGGCGGTACCGTCGAATCGGGGTCGATCCCCACCGTAACGGTGGCCGGCGGTGCCACGGTGGGAGCGGTCAGAACTGTCGGCGGCAACGGCATCAGCAGCTGGAGCTGCGACATCAGCGGCCTGGTCAGGGGAACCAACACCATCACCGTGACGGCGCTGGATTTCGTCTTCAACAGATCCACAACGACCGCCGCTATCACGATCATTTTGCCCGATGGTGACTTCAAGGGGAGCGGAACCAGCGATCTTTCCGACGCCCTCAAGGCCTTGCGCATTGCGGTCGGACTGCAGCAGCCGACGACCGCCGATATGCTGCATGGCGATGTCGCTCCGCTGCTCAACGGCCTCCCGGCACCGGATGGCACGATCGACATTGCCGATGCCCTGACCATCCTCAGGAAGGTCATCGGTCTGATCAGTTTTTAGTTCCCCCTGCTTGCTACGTGTCACGTCACGAGGAGATTGGTATGAAGTCGAAAACAACCCTGCCTCTGCTAACCGCTATCCTGATCTGCGGTTGGCTGTCATCCGTTGCCGTCTGGGGGGCTCAGGTCGTCCCGCCGCCGACGCTTTTGCCCCTTAACCAGATCCCGGTTCCCGAACCGCCCAACCTGTTCCAGTTCGTCAAGAACAAGCCCGCCGCCATCAAGCTGGGCAAGGCCTTTTTCTGGGACATGCAGGTCGGCAGCAACGGTTTTCAGGCCTGCGCCAGTTGCCATTTCAAGGCCGGCGCCGACAACCGTTTGAAGAATACGATCAATCCCGGCACCAGAGGCGGGGACAGCACCTTCCAGGTCCGGGGGCCGAACGAGGTGCTGGACCCGTTGAACGACTTTCCGTTCTTCAAACTGACCAATCCCGATTTCCCCGGAGTGCCGGTACGTGATTCCAACGACGTGGTCGGATCCCAGGGGGTGCACCTGACCCAGTTCAATGCCGTTGTGCCCGGATCGGCCTTCGATGACGGCACCCCGATCCCCGACCCGGTTTTCCAGGTGGGGGGCGTCAACATGCGTCGGGTGACCGCGCGCAACACGCCGACCAACATCAACGCGGTCTTCAATTTCAACAATTTCTGGGACGGGCGGGCGCACTTCGTCTTCAACGGGGTCAACCCCTTCGGCCCCCTGGATCCGTCGGCCGGGGTCTGGTTTAACAACTCCGGCACCCTGCTGAAAAAGCCGGTGGTGATCGAATTTGCCAGCCTTGCCTCCCAGGCGACCGGCCCGCCCCTCGACGATACCGAGATGTCCTACCGTGGCCGCAGCTTTCCCCAGCTGGGCAAGAAGATGCTCAGCCTGACCCCGCTGGGCCTGCAGCTCGTGCATCCCAACGACAGCGTGCTCGGTCCCCTCTCGCGGGCGGTGCAGCAGCCTAACGGGACGGTCAGCGGCCAGAACGGGCTTGCCTCCAGTTACAGCCAGATGATTCAGGACGCCTTCCAGGACATGCTCTGGAATTCGAACCAGCCGACACCGGACGGTTTCAGCCAGATGGAGGCCAACTTTTCCCTCTTCTGGGGGCTGGCCGTCCAGCTCTACGAGGCCACCCTGGTCTCGGACCAGACCCCCTATGACCGTTTTCTGGGGGGCGACCAAACGGCGTTGACCCAGCAGCAGCAGGATGGTTTCAACATCTTTTTCGGCGCCGGCGGTTGCAGCGTCTGCCACATCAGCACCGAGACGACCTCGGCCTCGGTGCGCAGTGCCGCCTTTGTCAGCAACGCCTCCCATGCCCTGATCGAGCCGATGGTCGTTGCCAGCGGGCAGCAGATCATCTATGACAACGGTTTCAATAATACCGCGGTGCGAGCCACAAACGAGGATATCGGCCGTGGCGGGGATGCGCCCTTTATCAATCCCCTGACGAGCCTGTTCTTCCCCCTGTCATTTTCAAGCTTGGCGGAACTTCAGGCGACCGGCAGCTTGGGGTTCAACCCAAACCTGTTTCCAGCCGGCGCGCCGCTTACGCCGATTCTGCCGGCTCAGATTCCGGCCAACTTTCCGGTTGCCAACGGGGGGAACTTCAAGGTGCCCGGTTTGCGCAACGTGGAACTAACCGCCCCCTATTTTCATAACGGGGGCGACATGACCCTGACGGATGTGGTTGACTTCTACAGCCGGGGGGGCAACTTCCCGGTGGCCAACCGCAACAGCCTGGACCCGGCCATCGTCCAGATCGGGGCCTTGCAAAACAACCCGACCGCCCAGGCGGCCCTGGTGGCCTTCCTCATGTCGATGACCGACGAGCGGGTCAGGAACGAGTCGGCCCCCTTTGATCACCCCGAGCTCTTCATTCCCAACGGGGATCCGGATATTATCAGGATCCCGGCCAGGGACGCCAACGGCATTGCCGCCTCTACCATCGCCATTACGCTCGATCCCGTTTCCAGCCCCACCAACCGCTCCAGCCAGACCATCAGCGGCACGAAAGAGGCCAGCGCAATAGTCACGGTCAGTATCAACGGCGGGGCGCCGTTCCCGGCGCTCGCCAGCAGCGCGGTTACGTGGAGCGCCGATATCAGTGGTCTCGTGGCCGGGAACAACAGCATCGCGGTGACGGCTACCGGCCCGGGCAGTCAGACGACCCTTACGGCACGCATCAGCGTCGATCTGATCGCGCCGGCCCTGATCATCAATGCCGTTACCTCTCCCAGCGCTGTCAGGACACAGACGCTTTCCGGCACCGTTGAGGCCGGCATTACCCCCATCATTCTGATCAGCTCAACGGCCAGCGCCGGCCCGGTCTCGGTTTCCAACGGCAGCTGGAGCAGCACCATCAGCGGGCTGGAGAGTGGGATCAACAATTTTACGGTGATTGCCATCGACCCGTCCGGCAACGCAACCGTCAAAACCGCCAGTGTGACCTTGGTTGTCCCTGACGGGAACCTGAAGGGGAGCGGGGTCGTGGATATTTCCGATGCGCTCAGGGCTCTGCGCATAGCGATCGGGCTGATTACGGCGACGCAGTTGGACATGCTGCACGGGGATGTGGCCCCGCTGGTCAATAATCTTCCCACGCAGAACAATTCCGTCGATATCGCCGACGCCCTGTTGATCCTCAAAAAGGTGGTCGGGCTGGTCAATTTTTGATTCGCCCACGCTGCGCCGGATGGCTGAAACGCTGACCAGTCCGTTGCGCGCTTCCTCTGCAAATATATTGGCATGCCAGCAGTTGCGCAGTTTCCCCGCAAGGCCCTGTTATGACCGCTGAAGGCGTTGTTGTCGGCCGTGGCGCAGGGAGCGCCCCTATGCAGCGCGCCGGACAGGCTGAATTATGTAACTGGTTTAAAAACAAGGATAAATTTAGGCTGTCGCTGCTGGTATGGTACTTGCTAAATATCAGCTAATCTGACGCAGCACCGGCTCGTCGCACACCATTGCCCTTATCGCACATCCGCATAAAAAAGGAGTTGCCATGAAAGTAACCACAATCACAACCTGGGTTTGTCTGGTCGCGCTGCTCTGCGTTTCATCCTTGGCGTTTGCCGCAAGCAACGCGGTCAACGTTGGCTCGGGCGGGATTACGTTTCCCGACAACAGTGTCCAAACCAAAGCGGCAGTCTTGCCGTCCTGCTCATCCGGCGGGGTGCTGGTCAACAACTCGGGCGCCTGGCTCTGCGGCACTGTGTTGCCGATCGACAGGGGCATTGCAACCTGCGTGGGCAGCCTCTGTTCCGTAAGCGCCTGCCAGCCGGGGTTTGACAACTGCGACGGGGTCGTTGCCAACGGATGCGAGGCCTCCCTGGCGACAACGCAGAACTGCGGTGCCTGCGGACATGTGTGTCCCGCCAATAACATCTGTTCCGCCGGGGCCTGCGTATCTTCGCCCAATTCGCCACTCAGCCTGACGGTATCCGGCACACCCAGTGACGGTTTCATCAACAGCCAGCGCCCGGTGACGGTGACCGCCAACGTGGTGCAGGTTGCCGGCGGACCGGTACCGGTCGGTACGACGGTCAACTTTGCCATAACCGCCGGCAGCGGCAGTTTGACGCCAACCAGCGCTACCACCGATGCCAGCGGCAATGCATCCGTCACCCTGAACAGCACCGCCGAAGGGAACATCACCGTTACCGCCACCGCCGCGCCGGCCAGCGGCAGCGCCAACATCGCCTTCAGCAACCCGAACAAGCCCGGCAGCATCACCCTGGGAGCCAATCCGACCCAGGGAGTGACCGGAGGCCAGGTTCCGGTTACCCTGACCGCCAGCGTGACGCCGGCGGATGTCGTCAATGGCACGCTGGCCAATGGCACCCCGGTGACATTCACCATCCTGACCGGTAGCGGTACACTCACCGGTGGTGGGCAGACGGCAATCGCCACCACGACCAGTGGTGTTGCATCCGTGACACTCAACAGCAGTGCCGCCGGCACCGTCACCGTTCACGCCACCGCCGGTACTTCACCGCTGGTTACCTCCAATACCGCCAGTGTACCGTTCATCAGCCAGCCGACCCTGGTGACCGTCAAGGTGGCCACCGTCGGGACGCTACCGTCCGGGACACTGATCGGCGGGATCAAGGCCATTGTTTCCGCCAATCCGTCATCGGGGCTTACGATTGCACCATCACCAAACGGTTCTTCAACCGACGTTGTCGCCAGCGGCGCCGCTTCCGGCGCCTTGCTCGGAACCAACTCGACCAACGTTGCCGCGGTAACCCTGGCCCCGATCAGCTTCAGTGGCTTCACGACCGGCGAGTTTGCCACCCTGACCTACCACGTCAGCGCCGGCAGCTTTCCGTCCGCGGGTAACTTCAGCATCGCCCTGGACAGCGGGCCAAACAACCTGATTGACACCAACGGTGTCAGCATCCCGGGGATTGGTGTCGGAATCTTGAGTGTGACGATCCAGTAATCGGCGTCATAGCGCTGAATCAAAGGGGGGCCTGACCGGGCTCCCCTTTTTCATTAAACCGGCTGTTTCCGGCATTGTGGAAGTGCTATCATGAAGATGGAAACAGCTATGCATCCTGATCGGGGAGAACGGGCCATGAAACTCAAATGCAGCATGCAGACGCCGCTAGGCGGGATGGAGGCGTTCCTGGAAGATGGTAGCCTCTGCAGACTCAGCTTTGTCGGACAAAAATACGCGACCTTGGATGATGGGGAGTGGTTGCAGGATCAGGAGCATCCTCTGTTTGTGAGGCTACGCAGCCAGCTGGAGGCCTATTTTGCCGGTCAGCCGCCACTCTTCGACCTGCCGCTTGCCCCCCGGGGAACCGCGTTCCAAGTGGCGATCTGGTCGCTTCTGCGCGCCATACCCCTAGGCATAACCACCACTTACGGCGCCCTGGCCAGGCAGGTGGCCGGTCAGCGCGAGGGGCGGATTCCCTCGGCCCAGGCCGTGGGGGGCGCGGTCGGGCGCAACCCGATTGCCATCATCATCCCCTGTCACCGTGTGATCGGGGCGGATGGTTCCCTGACCGGCTATGCCGGCGGTCTCGAACGCAAAGCCGCCTTGCTGACCCTGGAGCATGTGGAATATCGGCCATAGCGACGTTGAACTCCGTACGCAGCAGGGTGGAACCGGTGACAGTGGGCAAAATGCAGGCATGTGTCCGGCCGCTCGCACGTCGGATCCGCTTTATTTCGTTATACTTTATTCCAGGCCTACAGTAAGATGATCGGGTAGGTTAGGCAGGTCCCGTCGGTAGCGGTGGTGGCAGAGATCCCGTACCTGGGGAAAGGAGGCTGGAATGGCACCTGAGTATGCAGTTCAGCGGCAGGGTTGGCGGATGGCGTGTGGCGACAAATGCGTACTGCGCCACAAAGGGAAGAGTGTGGAGTGTATGCTGGTCGATATTTCCGTGTCCGGTGTGCTTATTGGTTGTGACGGTGAGTTTGCCCAAGGCCTTTATCCCGGAGATATGTGTGGTCTCCACCTGTGTGGCGACCCACTGGTATGCCCGGGTGAGGTGGTCTGCAAGGTGATTCGCCGCGAGGCCGACCGGATTGGTCTGCAGTTTCCGTCAGGCCTATGAAAAAGGACAACACAACGATGCAAACAGTCTGGATCGTTTCAGTGATGATCGTGGTGCTGGCTGCACCCTGTTGGGCCGAGAATTCTGTTAAGGAATCCGGGAAAGAGATCGGCCAGGCATTCAAGAAGGGTGGTCAAGAGATCGGCCAGGGATTCAAGACACTTGGCAAAGAGACCGGCCAGGCCTTCAAGGAGAGCGGCAAGGAGATCGGTCCCGCCGCGAAAAAGTCGGGTAAATCGGTGGGTGACTGGTTCAGAAACCTGGGGCATTCGATGAAGAGGTTTTTCAACGGCCCATAGTGCGGGTTGCAATGGGGCAGCTGCCCTAAGAAATTACAGGCGAGAGGGTGTACGCATGTCGGATCCGGTTCAATTTTGGCTTGAAAACAAGATGTCCACGGGGATCAGGGTGGCGGCGATTGCCGACCAGAGTCTGGTGGTCTATCGTGAAAAATTCTACGTGGTTGAAAAGGACGCCGCCCAGACAAGGGGCGGTAAGGCGCTGCGCTATTCCAAATCATCCCTGCCGGTGATCTGGAAGAAGGCGCTCAAGGGAGATAACCCTTCAGCGGAAGCGCTTGTCCCGCCCGCCGATGATGCCATGCCCACGCCGACCAGGACAAAAAGGGAGCGGGTCAAGAAGGTTGTGGAGCCGCAGCCTCCGGTTCCAGCCCAGCCGGTGATCCAGGAACCTGTCGTTCAGTCCCCGCTTGTCAAGCCCCCGGTTGTCAAGCCGTCCCCGGCGGGGAACACCAAAAAAGTGAACAGCAAGCCGCTGGCCCAAACAACGGTCACGGCCAATTGCCCCGAGTGTAACTTCAAACATGAATTTCCGCTGGAAAAGGGGAAAAACGGGAAGGCCTTTCTAACGGTCTGCTCCCGCTGTACGGCCGAGTTTGCCGTACGCTTCGTCCCCACCACGATCTATCAGGCGCAGGTGGCCGGATTCAAATAATCCACGCTGTAATCGCCAGGTTGGGAGTTATTGTTGTTGCCGTGTGACGTAGGCGCTGCTGCGCTGCTCGGCGAAGGTGAGATGCTCGTTCATGGCGTCGCGGGCTCCGGCGGCATCCCTGGCCTTGATGGCCTCGAATATGCGCTGGTGGTGTTTGAAGAGCAGGTGATGGTCTTCATGGGTCAGGTAGACCGCCCGCCAGACGCTCTGTTGAAACTCCTTCATGGCGTCAAACAGGCTCTGCATGAGGTGCAACCAGACAAAGTTGTGGGTCGCGCGGGCGATGACGATGTGAAAATTTGCATCCAGGTCCTCGGACTGCTGCAGGCCGTCCAGGTTGCGCCGCATCCCGTCAACAATCTCCTCCAGTCGCCGCAGATCTTCGGGCAGCGCCCGCTGGGCGGCGTAATAGGCGGTCCACGACTCCATCCCCTTGCGTACCTCGATGACATCCAGAGCCCGTTCCTGCTGCAGGCGGATCAGTTCTCCCAGCGGATTGCCGGCCACGGTTTCAACCAGTGACATGACCACCGTTCCGCCACCCTGATAGGACATGACCAGACCGGCCGCCGCCAGCACGTTGAGGGCCTCCCTGACCGAAGGGCGCGAAACCCCGAACATCTCGGCCAGTTCCCGTTCCGGCGGCAGTTTGTCGCCCGGGGAGAACTCCCCGGCCAGGATCGATGCGCGGATCTGGTCGGCAATCTGCGAGGAAACTTTTTTGGGTTTTATGGGCTGGAATTTCATCCGTTTCCGATCATGCCAGGGACGTTGACGTAGGAGTCCCTTCTATCTACTACATTCCGGCCCCCCTTGCAACCGAATCGCTCGTCTGTTCCCCCATTGCCACGCCTTGCGCGGCCAACTGCCACTTTGATTTCCCCCGCTTTTGTGATACCTGTTAGGCATGAACAATCTACTCGACAATTACTACCAGATGGTCAGCCGTGTGGATGCCCTCTGCCGGGGGATTCAGGAGATGCTCTCCGAGCGGATCACCTGCCGCGAGGGGTGCAGCGGCTGCTGTACGTCAATCACCATCTTTCCGGTGGAGGCGGCGGCTCTGCAGGCCGCCCTGCAAGCCCTGCCGGAGGAAGAGCAAACCGCTATCCGTCGCCATGTGGCCGCCCAGGCTGCCGGTGAGCGCTGCCCCCTGTTGAAGGACCGGCGTTGCCTGCTGTACGCCGCCCGCCCGATCATCTGCCGCACCCACGGTCTGCCGATCATCTATAGCGAAGAGGGGCAACGCAAGGCCGATTGCTGTCCCCTCAACCTGAACGACGTTCAACTGCCGCTTTCAGGTTCCGCCATCATCGACCTGGATAAGCTCAACCCGCTCCTCGTGGCCGTCAACGCACTCTACCTCTCCCATGCCGATAGCGGCGATCTGCCGGAACGCCTGACGATCGCCGCGGCGCTGAAAGTGAAACCATGACCAAGATCCGCTTGAAGAAAAACGAAGACCGCCGCATTAGGGGCGGTCACCCCTGGGTGTTCAGCAATGAGATCGAGAGGATCGACGGGCCCCGCGATGTGGGTGTCGGCGCGGAACTGTTCGATGCCGGCGGCGCCTTTCTCGGCTGCGGTTACTACACCCCCCATTCCCTGATCGCCTTCCGGCTGCTCTCCCGCCAACAGGATGACCCGGACAGCGTCCTGTTCTATGAAAAGCGCATCAGCGCCGCCCTGGCCCATCGCCAAGCCATCTATCCCGAATTGCGGACCTTCCGCGCCGTGTATGGCGAAAGTGATTTTCTGCCCGGTCTGGTGGTGGACAAATACGGAGAGTATCTCTCGATCCAGATGCTCTCGGCCGGCATGGATCTGCGGCGCGAGCTGATCGTGGAGGCCTTGCAGCGGGTCTTTGCCCCTAAAGGGATCATCGCCCGCAACGACGTGGCCGTGCGCAGCCTGGAGAAGCTGGAGGAGCGGGTCGAGGTTCTGGCCGGGGAGATCCCCGAACTGATCGAGATGGAAGAGAATGGCCTGCGTTTCCTGATCAACCTGCGCGAGGGGCAGAAGACGGGCGGTTTCCTGGACCAGAAGCAGAATCATCTGCTGCTGCGCGATATCTGCCGGGGCAGGACAGTGCTGGACTGTTTCTGCTACGCCGGCAGCTGGGCCGTGCATGCCGGGCATTTCGGGGCCGCCTCGGCCCTGGGGCTGGATATCTCGGCCCGGGCCGTGGAACAGGCCTCACAAAACGCCCAGCTGAACGGAGTAGCCGAGCGGGTCCGTTTCGAGGAGTGCGATGTCTTTGAACGCTTGCGTTCCCTGAAACACGAGGGCACCGGGTTTGACGTGATCATCATGGACCCGCCCGCCTTCGTCAAGAGCCGCAAGAACATCGCCGAGGCCACCAAGGGCTATCTGACCATCAACCGCCGGGCGCTGGAACTGCTGCATCCGGGCGGCTATCTGATCACCTGCTCCTGCTCCTTTCACATGGGGCGCGAAGCCTTCCGCGAGATGCTGATCAACGCCGCCCGCCTGGCCCGGCGCGAGGTGCGACTGGTGGCCACCTGCTCCCAGGCCCCGGATCATCCGGTGCTGCTGTCGTTCCCCGAGTCCGAGTATCTGAAGTGCTTCGTGTTGCAGGTCGTCTGAGTAGCAAAGAGGAGTGTATTCATGATCAAAGGGAGCGAAAAACGGACCCCGGATCATCCGGTCGAGCGCATCTTCGTGGATCGCTGGTCGCCACGGGCCATGTCGGGCGAAGAGGTCGCCGAGGCGGAGTTGCTGACACTCTTCGAGGCGGCCCGCTGGGCACCCTCATCCATGAACAATCAGCCCTGGCGCATGCTCTACGCCACCCGTGGCAGCAGCCATTGGCCGCTGTTTTACGATCTGCTGGTGGAGACCAACAAGCTCTGGTGCGAGCGTGCCGCGGCGCTGCTGGTGGTGATCTCGAAAACCACCTTTGATAACGGCAAGGCCTGTCGCACCCACTCCTACGACAGCGGCGCGGCCTGGATGAGTCTGGCCCTACAGGGAAATTTGCTGGGCCTGGTGGTGCACGGCATGCAGGGCTTCGATTACGACCGCGCCCGGCTGGCCCTGAAGATCCCCGAAGAGTATCAGGTCGAGGCCATGGCGGCCATCGGGCGTCCCGGCCGCATCGAGGATCTCCCCGAACCCCTGCAGGCCCGCGAAACCCCCAACGGTCGCAGAACGCTGACCCAAAGCGTCTGCGAAGGACCCTTCTCCCTGTGACAGCCGGCATCTCCATAGCGCCGCGCAGCTTTGTCATCGGCGACATTCACGGTTGCGCCGCCACGCTGCGACGGCTGGTCGATGGTCGGCTCCGCCCGGGCCCCAATGATCGCATCTATCTGCTGGGCGATTTGATCGACCGGGGGCCGGACAGCAAGGGGGTGTTGGATTTCATTTTCGAGCTGCGGGCGCGCGGCCTGTCCGTCAACAGCATCCGCGGCAACCACGAGGATATGTTCTTGCGCGCCGAGGACGATCATGAAGGCCTGAACCTGTGGACCGCCAACGGCGGGCTGACGACTCTGGAGAGCTTCCAGGCCGACGGCCCCGGCGACATCCCCCATATCTACCGCGCATTCCTGGCTTCACTACCGCTCTACATCCTGCTGGACGACTTTGTTATCGTCCATGCCGGCCTCAATTTCGACAGACCCAGCCCCTTCGACGATACCACTGCCATGCTCTGGACACGCTCACCCTTTGTCGATCGCCAGCGCATCGGCGGCCGACGGCTGATCTGTGGTCACACCCCCGTGTCGCGCGCCCGCCTGGAAGCGTCCTTGAATAGCAGCAAGATCATGCTCGATAACGGCTGTGTCTTTGGCGGCCTGCCCGAGTCGGGCAGCCTGGCGGCACTGGAGCTGGGCAGCATGCAACTGTATTATCAGGAAAACATCGACTGCTAGCCGTCACCGGAAGGGCGGGGGAGTTGAACAGGTATCGGCGCAGATGACGTACAGTGCCGGCAGGGAGGCTATCCATGACCACCACATTCAGCGGTTTTTCTCCCGAAAGTCTGGGCTTTTTCGAGAGTCTGGCGGCCAATAACAACAAGCTCTGGTTCGAGGCGCATCGGGACGAGTTTGAACAGTGCCTGATGGAGCCGCTCAAAAATCTGGTCGGCGACCTTGCCGGCCCGATGCTGGCCATCGATTCCCAGCTGGTGACCATTCCAGCGGTGGACAAGACCATCTCCCGCATTTACCGCGACACCCGTTTCTCCCGCAACAAGTCCCCCTACAAGACCTGTCTCTGGATCACCTTCAAACGCCGCAGCCCGGACTGGAAAACCGCCCCTTGTTTCTTCTTCGAGATCAGCGCCGACGGCTATCGCTACGGCATGGGCTTTTATAGCGCCAGCAGGGAAACCATGGATAACCTGCGGCGCTTCATTGAGGCCAAGCCGGCCGAGTTCAAGAAGATCGTGGCTGCCTTCGGTAAACAGGACACCTTTACCCTGGAGGGGGATCGCTACAAACGCCCGTTGAATGCGGCCCTGCCGGATGATCTGCAACAGTGGCATTGTCGCAAGAATATCTACTTCATCTGCCAGCGGCCTTTAGATGGGCGGCTCTTCACGCGGGGCATCTGCGATGATCTACGGGAGGGGTTTGGGATGCTCAAGCCGCTGTATGAGTTGTTGTGGCGGGTGCGGGGGTAGGTTTTTCTGGCATATATCGTGTTGACTGGGAATGGTGTGAGCGTAATATGCCTCTATTCAGCGGTTAAATGTTTTATTTGGGTAGATCACCGGTTCACGCGCGTGCATTGTGAACCGGCCAACAACGAGTTGAAAAACAAAAAGGAGTCCAGATGAAATTTCATGGATCAAGCCAAGACCTAGAAACGGTTGTGAGAGGAATTGGTCGTACAATTACATCCTCTGCCGACAAGGGGAACATGCACCAGATCAAAACAGTAGAAGGTGAAACCCTAAACTTGTTCCCCAACGGGACTTTTCAAGTCCAGGGCAATCCAGCTGTAAAGGCAGCATTTGAGGCTGATTTCGGACAATATAATGGCACCAGTCAGTTTGGCGCGGCCACAAATGTCGAAGTAAGTGCGGAAACAGCAAAGTCCGTTTTTGGTCCACCAAAGCAAGTATTCATTGTTCATGGGCATGATGACACTTCGCGTGAGCAGTTAGAACTAGTCCTTCACAAGCTGGGACTTGATCCTTTTGTCCTTGCCAATACAGGTGGTCAAGGGTTGACAATAATCGAGGCACTTGAATCTAAGATAGGAATGAATTGCAACGCAACAAACTTTGGAATTGTACTAATGACCCCCGATGATATGGGGTATGCCCTAAATAAGGGTGCTAACTCTATTGAGCCAAGAGCTAGGCAGAATGTTGTTCTTGAAATGGGAATGCTTATTTCTTCTGTTGGTAGAAAGAATATGGCAATTTTGGTTAAAGGTCATCTGGAGAAACCATCCGATGCGGACGGAATTTTATACATTCCATTCAATCACCACGTTAAAGAGACTGTGCCGAGGCTAGCAAGCCGCCTTAAAGATTCTGGGTTTATTTTGAGCCCCGACAAAATCGCTAATGCGTCCACTTAGATCGTAGGCATACAACTAGCTGTAATGTCGATACAAAAAACGGAGAGTATTTTGAAAATATCGTTAATAGTTGTCGCATTTATCATCTTTAGTACAAAAGCATTTGCTACTGATGAGTGCAATCCGAATGGCTATAATGTGTGTGACGCGGCGCGAAAGATAGTTGCAGAGTATTCAGATAGCTTGCCAATGAAAATGAGTCAGAATATTACAGTCGAAAAGGCATTTGCACTGAAGAATATTGTTCATTTAACAGCAGTGTTAAGCTATGACAAAAAATATTTAGAGAAAGTTGTTTCTAATAAAGGCGGGACAATAGAAGAACTTAAAAAACAGATGATAGCTTCTACAAAGGCAGGGATATGTCAGGAGGGGTCTTCAACAAGGGCTTTTGTATCACTTGGTGGGCAAATGCACTATTTTTATAAATTTGCAGATGGGATGCCTTATTTAACAATCCCTATAAAAGAATGTGAAAGGGGGAAATAGGGACGCTCCCCATATTATAAGAGAGCGGACATCGGTGACATGCAAAATTGAAATCTGATCTTTAACTTCTTCCGTTATTTCATCTAACCTGCAATATTGCCATGTAATTTTGCATCCTCATAAAGTCGCAACGGGGCGTTCTAGGCGAAGTGTAGAAGATAGCCTCCCTGTTTTTCATGGCCACAATTGTATCCCATGACACATTCTGTCATACACCTGTGCTACCCTCTTCACTATGCTCACTCTTCCCCTTGAACAGCGCCTGGAAATCCTGGCCGATAGCGCCAAGTACGATGTTTCCTGCTCCTCCAGCGGCAGCAATCGCTCAGGCAAGTCGGGCGGCCTCGGCAATACGACCTCCAGCGGCATCTGCCACACCTGGACCGCCGATGGGCGCTGTATCTCGCTTTTAAAAATCCTCCTCACCAACGCCTGCATCTTCGACTGCGCTTACTGCCTCAACCGCCGCTCCAACGACATCCCCCGCGCCGCCATGACCCCGGACGAAGTCGTTGACCTGACGATGAACTTCTACCGCCGCAACTATATTGAAGGACTGTTTCTCAGCACCGGCGTGATCCGCTCCGCCGATTACACCATGGAGCAACTGATCGCCGTAGCCCAGCGCCTGCGGGAGGTGGAGCGCTTCAACGGCTATATCCACCTCAAGCTGGTGCCGGGGGCCGATCCGCTGTTGATCGCCCAGGCCGGGCGCTATGCCGACCGGGTCAGCATCAATATCGAACTCCCCAGCCGGCAGAGCTTGGCGCTGCTGGCGCCGGATAAACCGCGCGAGTCGGTGATCAACCCGATGCGCCAGGTCAGCGGCTTGCTGGTGGAAGCCAAGGAAGCCCGCACGAAATCGCGTCGTGCGCCTCGCTTTGCACCGGCTGGGCAGAGCACCCAGCTGATCGTTGGGGCTACGCCGGAGAGCGACCGCGACATAATCACCCTGACGGAGGGGCTCTACAACAGGCTGGAACTGAAGCGGGTCTACTACTCGGCCTTCATTCCTGGCTCCAGCGACATACGCTTGCCGGCGCTGCCCACGCCGCCGCTCTTGCGGGAGCATCGCCTCTATCAGGCCGACTGGCTGCTGCGCTTCTATGGTTTCAGCGCCCATGAACTGCTGGACGAGGCGCACCCCAACCTGGACATGCGCTTCGATCCCAAGAGCGACTGGGCGCTGCGCCACCTGGAGCTGTTTCCAGTGGAGGTCAACCGGGTGGATTATGAGGTGCTGTTGCGGGTGCCGGGGATCGGCGTGCGCTCGGCCCAACGTATCGTCCAGGCCCGGCAGGGGACACGGCTGGGTGAGCTGGAGTTGAAAAAACTGGGGGTGGTGCTGAAGCGGGCGCGCTATTTCCTGATCGCCGGCGGGCGCTATCTGGGTGGCATCCGGCTGGACGGGCCGCGTCTGGTGGAACGCCTGCTGGCGCCGCCCCGGCGACCGTCCCGCCTGGATCAACTGGAGCTGTTCGCCGCGCTGCCGGATGTCTCGGCACTGACCGGGGAGCTGTGATGAGGAACTTGTGCGATGCCGTTTTTATCGAGGCTGGCGTAGCTCATAATATTTCATCTGACCGGATTGCTTTAGCGTATGTTTTTTGTTATCCTTCCGTCGTTTTCAAAACGATGTCTTACGGGTTATCTGCGCTCTGGTACTATACGATATGATTCAAGAGCAACAAGCGCCCGCCTGCCGGCAAACGCTGGATTGAATCAAGCGTATATCAGGTAAGACCTACTTCATCGCACGTTTTGTCAAGGGAGAGCAGCAATGTCAATCGCAACCCAGTGTAAGTTCTTTGGACACATCATTACTGTTGAAAAAGCGTTGGCAGTCAGAAAAGCCGCATCGCCTGAAGGGAGAAGAACACTGGTTTTCGAGTGTTTAAAATGCGGAAAAGCCGTTCGTCCCCATGTGGCTGGAGACAGGTGCAAGGCTCATTTCGTACACATCAGCCGTAATCAGGAATGTCAATTTATTGATCCGCCGAAAGCGTATTGATACGTATCCCGGAGCAAGCCAAAGCCATAGCCCTTCTATGGCTTTCTTTTTGCCTTCCATGCTGATCTTTTTCCGCGAACCTTCCCTGGAATCCTGCGATACGATGTTTCCTGATTCTCACGCACCCGCAACGTCGAAGCCGTAAACAAGGGGAGTTTAATGGCACTCTATCGCTATGACAACAGTTTTGAAGGGTTCCTCTGTGCTGTGGCCGAGTGCCTGGAGGAGAAACAGGGACAGCCGCAGTTTATGGGGGCTGGCGACGTTCAGGCCGTCGGGCTCTTTGCCGATGAGATTCGCGACGTGGCGACGGTGCGGGAACGGGCCGTGGCGTTCCGAAAGCGGTTTGTCGATGCGGTCTCGCCGGAGGCCTTTGCTACTGCGCGCTATGCCTTTCACAGTCAGAAGCCGGGGATCGAACTGCTGCTCTGGCGTTATCTCACGCTCGGGCTTGAAGTGGGGGGCCGACTGTGCGGCATGCTGGCCGAGGAAACGGTGCATGCGGTCAACCGTATCGCGCGGCACGTGTCCCATGAGGCCCACAAGTACAAGGGCTTTGTGCGCTTTCGTGAAGTGGAGGCCGGTTTCCTCTATGCTCAAATCGAACCGCAGGCCGACATCCTTCCCCTGATCGCCCCCCACTTCGTCGAGCGGGTCGGCGACCGCCCCTGGATGATCCACGACCTGCAACGCAATCAGGCGGCGCTGTATGACCTGAACTCCTGGCGCCTGGTCCGGGATCTGGAACTGACCGCCGAGCCGACGCTCAGCGCCGGCGAACATGACTATGCCGCTCTCTGGCAGCGCTATTTCCAGCGCCACGCCATCCAAGAGCGGCATAATCCCCGGCTGCAGCAGAAACATGTCCCGCTGCGTTATCGCAAGCATCTGACCGAGTTCAATCTTCCGCAAACTATAACCGAATTGGTTGATGAAAAAACCTAACTTCAAATCCCCCCTCACCCCCCTTTGTTAAAGGGGGGAATTGAATACCTCCCCCTTTGAAAAAGGGGGACCGAGGGGGATTTGCCTTTGATCTACAGCCCCGTAATCTCGCGATCCTTGGGGTATTCGACGACGATCCCGAAGGTAAACTCACGCTTCTCGCCCGCCTTCAGGGGCAGCTTCCAGGTCAGACGTCCGTCATCCCTGATTTCGTCCGGCTTGATCGAGGGCTCGTCCAGGCTGACCTTGATCTCGGCGTCACCCGCCAGCGGCAACTGGTCCCGGACCGTCACGGTTTGGGGCTCCCCACGAAAATTGGCCACTTCCATACGGTAGCGGTAGCTCATGCGGTTCTTGCCGAAGAGTCCGGCTTCTGTGTGTTGTTTCAACTCTTCGCGCTTGACCGTCACCTGGTCGTCGCTCCCGAAATACAGGTCGAACTTCTCGCCGGCCGCCACCTTCTTGAGTTGTGAGCTGCCGGTATAGGTGTTGCCGGTGAAGATGTTGACGCGGCCGGGCAGGAGCGGATAGGCGGCGCGGTTGACGATCTCGGACTTGAGGAAGACGAAGGGGGACAGCTTGGGCAGGGCCAGAAACTCCAGGCTGACCGGCAGCTGTTCCATGGCCACCACGCTGCCGTGCTGGCTGTTGTCGGAGGGGATCTCCACTTTGCGCGGGATGTGGAAACTGATCGAGCTCTGTTCGCTGCTGGCCTCGGCGGTCTGGTATTCGGCCGGGACGTTCTCCTCTTTGGCCTCGTCGGCCTGATACGCGGCAGCAGTACCCATGGCGCGGGCGGATTTATAGGCCATGCGGGGAGCGCCGGCCATGACCGGGGCTGCCATGGGCAGGGGGCGATAGAACGAGATCCTCCAGGGATACAGCTCGGGTGGTGCCCCGCCTGAGGATGGCCGGGCGGTGGAGAGGGTCAGATCCACGTCCTGCCACTCCTCGCCGGTCTGCTGGCGGACCAGGGCCCGGAAGGTCAAAGCGGCTGTCTTGCCGTCTGCGGCCAGGCGCACATCGTAGGAGGGCACCCATCCGGCCTGGGGGGTCACGGCCGACAGATCCAGTGCCAGCGTGCCTTCGCGGGAGACCTCCAGGCTGACCTCGACGGATTTGGACTCTCTGCGGTACGATCCCTCGGCTTCGTCGCGCTGACGTCGCAGCGCGTCGATCTTGTCTTTGATCTGACGCTTTTCCGTATCCAGATCGCGGCTTAGTTCCTCGGCCTTGGTCACCCCGCTCCCCACAAATGCGGATGCCTCCAGCAGCTCGGCCGCGGTGGGGCGGCCGATGGCCAGCTCCTTGGAGATGCGCTCACCCCAGGCCACGCGTATTGAATCCAGAAAGGTCTTCTGGGAGGTCAGACCGGACTTTCGCGCGTCCAAGCCGCCCGATTGCCGCTCCAGGGCGCGGATCTCTTCATCGATCTCCCTGACCCGTTTTTCGCCGCTCTGCTCCAGGAAGATCCGCTTGACCTCCAGCCCGACAATGGTGACCCCGGCCGAACCCTTGCCCTCGACCCGCACCGAATCATCCTGAATCAGGGGGGGCAGGTTGTCGAAGCTGACCAGGTAACTGCCCGGCTTGAGCGTCAGGAGGGCGCGGCGTGTGGTCATGGCCCGGTCGGGATAGACGGTGACGCTGGTGATGCGGGGTGTCGCCTGCAGGCGATGCTGATCGGCAGCAAAGCTCAGCAGCGGTGTCAGGAGCAGGGTAATAAACAGGGTCCAGCGTAAGGCAGGTAGCATGTCGATCTCCTTGGTGTGGCGTAGGATCTGTCCTGACGAAGGAGTATACCAAAAAGCGGAGTTCATGCACGGGGAGTCGATCGAAAGCTGCTACGGAGGGGAAAGTGAAAACCCTGCCGGAGTCTCCTCCGGCAGGGCGGTTGTGTGTTACCTGGATTTGCGGGGGCGTGGGGTGCTGCTGTCCGGTCGCGCACCTCTGCCCTGGGAGGGGCGAGCATCGGGACGTGACGCCGCCGGTTTTGCAGCCGGGCGGGCGCCTCTGGCCGCTTTCGGACCCGGCCCCGCTGCGCTCTCGCTCCGTGGTGCCGGTCTCGACGAAGGCTTTTGTCCTGATTTTGCCGCCGGCGTGGCGCCCGCGGCACTCCTCGGTTTTGCCCCGGGTTTTGCATCCGGTCTTGGCCCTGATTTCATCCAGGGTTGTTTGTTGCCGCCCGATTTTGACATGCCCGGTTTCTGTGGCCGGGCGATGCTGACGACAATCTCCCGATCGACCAGATAGGTGCCGTCCAGGGACTCGACCACATCGTTGAGATCGACGCCCGATTGCATGCGCACGTAACCGCAGCGTTTGAATTCGCCCGTATCCGGGTCGATGATCAGATGCACGGAGGTAACGGTGCCCATCACCGAGAACAGTTTCCAGACGTCCTCTTCGGTGGCGTTTTCCGAGATATGTCCCACATAGATTTCTTTAGCCATTGTGATTTCCTTCCTGATCAGAACTTGTCTGTCGCAGTAGCCCGCCCATCCTTCGACAAGCTCAGGACGAACGGACTACTGCAATGCAACGTGCCGATCTCCCGTTCGTGGTGAGCCTGTCGAACCATGAGCGGGAGATCAATACCGATATTCATTAGTTTCTTAATTATGCTGTTTCTCTATGTATCGCGAACGGTCCCCAGGCCTGGTCGATGGACATGAGCTCCAGGGTGTTGATGTTGACATGGGGCGGGCGATTTACCACCCACTGCACGGTCTCGGCAATATCCTCGGCCGTCAGCGGCGCGGTGCCCTCATAGACCTTGGCGGCCATATTGTCGTCACCTTTGAAACGCACCCTGGAAAACTCGGTCTCGGCCATACCCGGCTGGATGCAGGTCACCCGCACCCGTGTCCCCAACAGGTCGCAGCGCAGGTTGCGGGAAAACTGGGTCACGAAGGCCTTGCTGCCGCCGTAGACGTTGCCGCCCGGGTAGGGCCAGGAACCGGCAACCGAGCTGATGTTGACGATGTGACCGCGGTTGCGGGCCACCATGCCGGGCAGGATCAGACGGGTGCAGTACATGAGTCCCTTGATGTTGGTGTCCACCATGGTCTCCCAGTCATCCAGGTCCGCCCGCTGGGCCGGTTCCAGCCCCAAGGCCAGGCCGGCGTTGTTGATCAGCACGTCGATCGCGCAGAGGCGTTCCGGCAGGGCATCCAACGCCCCCTGCACCGCTTCCCGGTCAGTCACATCCATCTGGATGATATGGACATCCGCTATTGCGGACAGTTCCTTCTGCAAGGCCAGTAAGTGATCCACCCGGCGGGCCGTGAGTACCAGGCGATTGCCAGGCTGGGCAAAGATGCGTGCGCAGGCCGCGCCGAATCCGACCGATGCTCCGGTGATGAATATGGTCTGTCCAGACATAGCGATTACCTCACAGTATTTCTGCTGTAGTAAAACTGAGTCAACGTAGGTTGGGTTAGCAGTCTCATCCCTTCGACTTCGCTCAGGACGGGCGCGTAACCCAACATTACCAGCTAGTTACCGGTGATCAAGCCCTTGACGGCCGCAAGCAGCCCTTCCCGGTTGATGCCCCTCTGTTCGCAGAGATCCAGAAGGGGGGCTGTCAACGGTGCGCAGACCGTCAGGGCTCCGCTGATGGGATGGATCAGGACGGTCTTGAATGAATGCAGTGCAAAGCCCTCGTAATCGGGCAGGCTGTAGCTGCCGTAGCGTTTGTCTCCCACGACCGGATGCCCGATCATCTCCAGGTGACGTCTGATCTGGTGCATGCGCCCGCTGATCGGGACGACTGCCAGCAGGGTGCAGTTGTCGCCCGACAGGAGGATCGTGTAACGGGTTTCGGATTCCTTGTCGTCCAGCGGTTCGTTGATACTGCCGCTGGCGGGAGGCACACCTTCCACCAGGGCCAGATAGAGCTTGTCCAGGCCGGTTTCCTTGACCTGCCGGCCGAAGATACCGGCCGAGGATGAACTCTTGGCCAGGATGACGGTTCCCGAGGTGCCCCGGTCGAGGCGATTGACCGGGTAGAGTTTGCAGCTGCTGCCGCGCAAATCCATATACACCGCGCCCCGATCTACCAGATTGTCCTCCAATTCGGCGGTGCGGTGCATGGCCAGCCCGGCCGGCTTGTTGACAATCGCGATCAGCTCGTCCTCGAAGAGGAGATCCAGCTCGGGTCGCTTTTCGTGTAGCAGGGCGCTGAGGGTTGCGCTTTCCTTGAGAGTGACGATGTCGTGGGCGGCAAGAAAGGTGTCCGCTGTGGCGGCGGCGCCATTGAGTTTGGCCGCGCCGCTTTTGATCAGTTTGCGGGGATAGCCGGGGGCTGCCGTCGGCAGGAGCGTACGCAGAAAGCTCTCAAACCGACGGCAGTGGTCGGGGGGTGTGATTTCATAGCTGAGCATGGATCAGATGATCTTGTTCAGCGGATATTCGATGATCCCTTTGGCTCCCAGTTTAATCAGTTCGGGCACGATGCGGCGAACCTCTTTCTCGGACAGAATACTCTCGATGGACAGCCAGTCCGACTTGTACAGGTGTGATACGGTCGGGGTCTTCAGGCTGGGCAGCACGTTGGTGATGGCCTCGATCTGCTCGGCCGGGGCATTCATCTTCAGTCCGACCATCCCCTCGGCGGCCAGGGACGATTTCAGCAGGGTGGCGATCTGTTCAATCTTGGCGCGCTTCCAGGGATCGGCCCAGGCCGACTTGCTGGCAAGCAGCACCGGCACCGACTCCATCAGTTCGCAGACAATCCGCAGACCATTGGCCTTGATGGTCGAGCCGGTTTCGGTGACCTCGACGATCGCATCGCACAGGCCATCGACTACCTTGGCCTCGGTGGCGCCCCAGGAAAACTCCACATTGACTGGTATGTTGCGCTCGGCGAAATAACGTGTGGTGAACCCGACCAACTCGGTGGAGATGGTGGCACCGTGCAGATCTTCCGGCCCCTGGACCTTGGAGTCGCCGTTGACCACCAGCACCCAGCGGGCCGGGCGGCGCGAGACCTTGGAATAGACCATTTCACAGACTTCAACCACATCGGCCTGATTTTCTCTGACCCAGTCACGACCGGCAATGCCGGCGTCGATCGTGCCGCGCTCCACGTATTTGCCCATTTCCTGCGGCCGGATCAGTTTGCAGTTCATATCGTTATCATCAACGCCGGGGAAATAGCTGCGCGACGAGATGCTGATCTGCCAGCCGGCCTTCTTGAAGAGGGCGACGGTGGCGTCTTCCAGGCTCCCCTTGGGGATGCCGAAATTTAACACTTGAGACATTTTATGGCTCCTTTGTCAGACGAACGCGGCTTTTTGGCAATCTCGGCGTTGGACTTCGGAATCCACTTGTGCGGCGTAGCGCTGTTTATGCCCCGTGGGTACTACGCCTCCGCGGTCTTCCTTGTCCGCCTTGACCTTGCCGAAAAATTCACGTCCGACAGGTCTTTTTTATTTCTTATACACTTCGTTTGGATCAAACAGGGGATTGGAATGCTCGACCCATTCGCCGTTCTCCCACTTCACGTAGAAACAGCTGCGGTTGCCGGTGTGACAGGCGGCCGGGCCATTCTGCTTTACCTTGATGACAACCGTATCGGCGTCGCAGTCCGTCAACACTTCGACCACATCCTGGGTGTTGCCGGACTCCTCGCCCTTCATCCAGTACTTGTTACGGGTCCGGCTGAAGAACCAGGTCTTGCCGTCCTTGAGGGTCAGGTCGAGGGTCTTTTTGTCCATGAAGGCGACCATCAGCACTTCACCGTTTTCATAGTCCTGAATGACGGCCGGGATCAGGCCGCCCATTTTTTCAAAATCGATATTGATCACGCTGATCTCCTTGCACGGTATAAAAATAGTGTGCAAGTATATGGTCTGCGGCACAGAAAAGCAAGTATGTCTGACGGTTGAAATAAAGAAAGGCGCCTATTAGAGGCGCCTTGAGGATGGTGGCTGCTCAGGGACTCGAACCCCGGACCTAGCGAATATGAGTCGCTTGCTCTAGCCAGCTGAGCTAAGCAGCCAAAAATTTAAGAACGCCTCTTTAGTCATAAAAACCAAAGAGGCGATATTTGATTGGTTGCGGGGACAGGATTTGAACCTGTGACCTTCGGGTTATGAGCCCGACGAGCTACCAGACTGCTCCACCCCGCGACAAGTGAAGAAACCCGTTTATAGCCGAGATGCGCCGACAGGTCAATACTTATTTTTGCGTCAGATGATAATAACTTTATAATTGTAAGATAAACAGTAGGTTACTGGCGTAATTTATTTTACCACTGTCCGCATGCTCCGCCGTGCTCAGGGCAGGAACTGTTGGAAAACCTGGTTGGAGAGTAATCTGCCCCGCCGGGTCAGGCGGATACCGGCACTGTCCTTTGTCAGTAACCCCTGCGAATCTAAGCGGGCAATCACCTGTCCAAAGACATCGTCCAGGCCGGCCCCGAATTCACGCTGAAAGGTGCTGAAGGAAACTCCCTCGGACAGGCGCAGCCCCAGAAAGAGACATTCGGCCATGGCATCAGCGCGGGACAGGTGCAGGATGTCCCGGTGGGCCAACGTACCGCCTTGCAGCTCCGAGCCGTATGCATTTAGATCGGCAACGTTGCTGAAACGGGTGCCATAACCATCATCCCTCAAAAACGAATGGGCGCCAGCCCCCAACCCCAGGTAGCCGTCGCGCTTCCAGTAGCCGCTGTTGTGTCGGGAACGGAAACCGGGGCGGGCATAGTTGGCGATCTCGTAGTGCTCATAGCCATGGGATTCCAGGAGCTCATCCGCGGTTTCGAACATGTCCGCGGACAGCTCTTCGTCGGGCAGCAGCGGACTGTCGTCGCTATAGCGCAGGGCAAAGGGGGTCTCTTCCTCGATGGACAGGCCGTATATGGAAAGGTGCTGTGGGGCCAGCTGCAGGGCCTGCTGGAGTTCTCTCCGCCACAGCGCAGCCGTCTGGCCGGGCAGTGCGTGGATCAGGTCGATGCCGATGTTGTCAAAGCCGGCTTGCCGCGCAGCCGCAAAGGCCTCTCGTGCCTGCTGCGCCGTGTGGATGCGCCCCAGTTCCTTCAGCATGCGGTCGTCGAAAGACTGGATGCCGAGAGAGAGCCTGGTAATCCCGGCTTGACGGAAGCCGGACAGGCTCTGCACATCGATGGTGCCGGGGTTGGCCTCCAGGGTGACTTCGGCGCTGTTTAGCGTTCCGAAGAGCCGTTGCGCCACCTGCAGCAACTCCCCAATCTGCTGCGGCTCCAGCAGGGAAGGGGTTCCGCCGCCGAAATAGATGCTCTCCAACCCTTGGCGTGGGGTCGTCTGCCCGGCGGCGAGGCACATCTCTTGTTGCAGTAGCTCGACGTAACGTTGCAGGTCGTTGCCCGTATGCTCCTGGGAGAAAAAGGCGCAGTAGGGGCATTTCTGGCGACAGAAGGGAATATGGATATAGAGGCGCGTGAACATAAGAATTGCAATTCTAGTCGGAACGGGTAGTATAAGTCCACTTCAAACGGTAGGTATCCGAGGTGCTATGCGACTGAAGGATGAACAGATACAACGTCTGGCCGAAAAGGTTTTTCATGACCTGTCTGCCGATGGCCTGATTACACCGCGCCGGGAACGGGGCGCCGTGGTCGAGGGGATCGCAAAAGCCATTGCCCAGGATATCGCTCGCGAACAGTCGCTTGAGCGTGATGCCGAACGCCTGCTGAACGAGACTATTGCCGGTCTCGGGCGGGGTGCCGTTGATATCGACCAGCGCAAGATGCTGCGCATGATCAAGGAAAAACTGGCCAAAGAGCGTAAGATCGTACTGTGAGGCAGTCATGAGTGTTTCGGAAGATCGCATCTCCCACATAGCCCACCAGATCGTAGAACGACTCTGGCGTGATGATTTGGCTGACCTGACCGATGAGCGGCGAGCGCTGGATCGCGTCAAAGAGTCGCTGAGCGCCTATTTTCATGTGGCGGAAGAGATCGAGGAGGCCGTGCGCGCCAAGTTGAAGACCAAGGTCCCCGGTAGCCGTGATTGGGACATTCTCTACCACAAGTATTTTCAAGAGGAGTTGGCCAAGAGAAAGTGGTGACTGTTGTCACGAACCTTCCAGAGGCGGTCAGCGGCTGATGGTCACGACGTTCCGCTTTGACGCCGGAACGTTTTGTACAAATGAATATATATTGCAATGGCCGGGGGCGTATGCCCAAGGCCATTTTTTACGAAAGGTAGTGTAGTGATGTCGCATCTTACAGCAAAAATTTTACTGGTCAGCATCTCCCTGGTTATCTGTCTTGGTATGGTCTGCCCCTCATCGGGCGCCAACGATCTGCTGGTCCAGGCTGCGGCCCGCTTACGTGAGAAGGATTACAGCGCGGCGCTTGTCGCGGCACGCAAAGCGGACGAATCTCCCCAGCGCACATTTCTTCTGGGGGTGGTGAGCTTGCGCTTGGGCAAGGCTGATGAGGCCCTGCCGCAGCTGATACAGGCGGAGGCAAAGCTGCCGCTGATAGCCGATTATGCCGCCCTTTTTCAGGCGGAAGCGCTGTGGAAGCTGAAAAGACTTCCCGAGGCCGCCGGCAAGGCCGCCTCCATAAGGAAGGGGTATCCCGCGTCACTCCTCTTGCGGCGCTCGGAGAAACTGTATGCCGATATCGTCTATGAATCCGGCGACTATGCCGGAGCCCTCAAGGCCTACCAGGCCTTTGTCGAAAAATATCCCGCCGGAAGCGATTCCGTGGAGGCGCTTTTTCAGCTGGCCCGCTGCCGGGAAGAGACGGGGGACGCGAAAGGGAGTGCCCTGGTCTATCGAACGATCTGGCTGAATAATCCGAGCGCCTCCCAGGCCGTAAAATCCCTGGAACGGCTCAAGCAGTTGGAAAAGAACGGCATCACGATTGGGGCCTATTCCCCGGAAGAGCTCCTGCGGCGCGCCTCGACGCTTGCCACTCAAAATAAATACTCAAGCTCTCAGCAGGTACTCAAATCGATCCCCGCGGAAGGTCAAGCCGCCGCCGTCACGGCGCGCATCGACCTGCGCTGCGGCATGAACCAGTACCGTTTGAAAAACTGGAAACTGGCCGAGAAAAGCCTGCTGAAAGCCGTCGGCAGCTCCATTCCCGGAATCCGTTCCGAAGCCCGTTTCTGGCTGGCCAAGACGCTGGAACGCCAGGAACAGAACGAACGGGCCTATGTGATGTATATGGAGCTGGCGGCCGAGGGAAAGAAACAGGAATTTGGCGATGATGCCTTGATGGAGGCGGCCGGTCTGAGGCGCAGCCTGGGTGCCTATGCAGAGGCGGCAGCCTTGTACGAGCGGGTCATCAAATCCTATCCGGATTCGAAGTTCAGCTCGCGTGCAGTCTGGGAGGCGGGCTGGAGTCATTATCTGGCCGGCGAGTATGGGGCGGCGGAAGGCTTTTTCCGGGCACTATTCAAGGACGAGTCCAGCCGCGAAAAGGCACTCTACTGGCTGGCCCGGTCGCTGGAACATACTTCCCCACCGGAAGTGGAGGCATACTACCGCATGTTGCTCGAAGAGTATCCGGCCGGATTTTATGCCACCTGGTATCGCGCCCAACAGGGGCTCCAGGATTCACGGGAGCCCTTGAACCGGCGCAACGCCTTGCTTGAGTTACCCCTGCTTGCCGGATTCGACAAGCCTCGCTTGCTGGCGTCGTTGGGGATGTTTGACGAGTCGCGTAGCGAGATGGCGGCTGCCCGAAAAAAAGCCGGTGATAAGAAGGCGCTTTTTCCAGGACTGGCGCGTACCTATCTGGAAATCCAGGATTACCGCTCGGCAATCGCCCTGTTTCTCCAGAATCGCCCCTTGAAATGGGATAAGGCCAATCTGCCGCTCTGGTCGGCCGGCTACCCATTGGCATATTCAGAGTCGGTTGCCCGTGATACGGCCGCCAACGGTCTTTCGGAGGGGCTGATCTATGCACTGATCCGGGCCGAGAGCGGCTTTACTCCGGAGATCAAATCTCCCGTCGGCGCCATCGGCCTGATGCAACTCATGCCGGCAACCGCCAAGGCCACTGACCGTGAGAAGGGAACCTTCAATCCCCAGCGCTTGACGCAGCCGGAATACAATATCAGGCTCGGAACGAGGCATTTTCGTGATCTTATAAAGGGGTACAACGGTGACGTGATCTACTCGATAGCCGCCTACAACGCCGGGGCAACAGCGGTTGAGCGCTGGCGGAAAAACTTGAAGGGGCTGAAGATGGATGAGTTTGTCGAAAGCATCCCCTATCAGGAGACGCGGGATTACGTCAAGAAGGTCTATGCCTCGGCGGCAACCTACCGGCAGCTCTATGGTCTGAAATAGGTGGGGGATCTTAAAGAGCTTGGTCGAGCGACTTCTCTTTTCTTAGGGCATTCAGCCCCTCAAGGAGCGGCTTCTTCCACATCACCTCTCTGAAGATTCTGCGCAGATCATCAATGGTGAGACGTTCGGTAAGGTGTACCAGCGTACTGTCTTTGAAGTCGCGATCCTGAAACTTCCGCTTGAGTTCGACAAGGTCTTTACCGAAATAGCAGGTAACATTCGAGCCTTTTTTGACCTTTGAGCTGAACAGGGTATACAGGTCGAGAAAGAAATTGCTGTTGTCTTCCAGGAAAGGGTTCTGCTGCAAGCGCGCAAGATTCTCCTGTTGCAGAGCCGCCCCCAGCTGTCGGGCCATATCACCAATCACGTCATACAATCCCTCAATATACTCCTGCTGCTTTTCGTGCTGTCTCTTGTATTTATCGATCAGATCCTGTTGTTGTCTGATGGTTGTCTCAGCCTCTTGTAATAATTGACTCGTCTTCCCAAACATGGTAACCGCCTCCCGTATGAGTCGCAAAAAAAAATTACAACAAAGCAATCCGAAAATAATAAAGACACCAGGAACGTGTTAAACAAGCTGGGCTGCTCTGCATACGCAGTCCATAATTCCTCAATATATTTCGGCTAACTATACATGTTCGTTGCCAAAACACAACGCCATCTCGGTAAATATTTGCGGATCAATGTCGTAAAAGCCGGATGGAAGCGTTGTGCAGGACATTGATCCAAGCTGAGGGGGGCTGTTGGAAAGGGCAGTGTGAAAAGGATTGAAGCGGATCGGTTAATAGAGCCTTGCGAACTGGGTTTAGGAATGGCGGAGTCTTGCAATGGGGAGGGCAATCTGATTTCGACAGTCAGCCGGGTATAAAAAGAAACAGCCACATCTTGCGATGTGGCTGTTTGTCATTTCTGGAAAGAAATGAATTACTTTGCAGCAGGAGCAGCTTCAGCGGCAGGAGCGGCTTCTTTTTTCTCTGCTTTTGCTTTCTTTGCTTTCTTTGCTTTTTTTGCTTTCTTAGCAGGCTTTGCTTCTTTTTTCACTTCCATGCCAGCGTGGGTAGCGTCAGCAGGAGCAACAGCAGGAGCTGCGTCAGCTGCGAAAACTACTGCGGAAAAAGAAAGAGCAACGATAGCGGCAACGAGTGTGGACAGAACTTTTTTCATTTGTGATTCCTCCAAGAAATTAGTGTTTGATTTATATCTCTGCATTTCAGGTGCCAACAATATTTGTTGGTCTAACATGCAGAAATAATGGGATTGTTTATCAAAATTGTTTGTGCTTACGCAACTCTTTGACTGAAATGAAGCTTTTGATGCTTCATATCGGGTATACGGTGAAGCTTACTTCTTGTGGCAATCTTTGCAGGATGTCGGTCCCTTTTTCATGTCGGCGTGGCAACCTTTACAGGTTTTGTGAGCGAGGTCTTTGCCAAAACCGGCAATTTTTCCGCCAGCTGCTGTAGCATGGCACTTTGTACAATCTTTCAGTCTGTCCTGGTGCTGTTTGTGGTTGAAGGTTACTTTACCCATAGAGGCGGGCAGTTCGATTGTATCCGGGCCTGCTGCAAATACGACCGACGAGAACGAGAGTGCAACGGTGACTGCTACGATGGCGGACTGAATCTTTTTCATTGTTAATACTCCTCCGTAAGATAGTGTTGCTGAATGTTATGCAGCATAGGTGCCAAAATGAAATGTTACTAACATGCTGTTATTTCTATGCATATATAATGTCTGTTGCGTTCATGGATTCTGCGTATGTCTGAAATCAGTTCTTAATTGCTCTAAAGAAGGTATTCAGTCTAAATTACAACCTGGTGGCATCACAAATCTGGCAGGATACATCAGGATGATAGTGAAATGAAGATGATGTTGCGGGCACTGCACTCCAGAAATTTTCGGCTTTTTGTGGCTGGCCAGGGTGTTTCCATGATTGGCACATGGATGCAACAGGTTGCCATGAGCTGGCTTGTCTATCGCCTGACCGGTTCGGCATTCCTGCTGGGTGTGATTGGTTTCAGCAGTCAAATTCCTACCTTTCTCTTTGCGCCTGTTGCAGGTGTGCTGGCCGACCGCTGGAACCGTCGGAGTCTGTTGATTGCCACCCAAGCGCTTGCAATGCTTCAGGCTGCGCTGCTGGCAGCCGTGGTGCTCAGTGGGGTCGTGCAGGTATGGCACCTTGTGGTGTTGAGCTCGATTCTTGGTGTCGTCAATGCGTTTGATATTCCTGTGCGACAGTCCTTTGTCATTGAAATGGTTTCACAGCGGGAAGATCTCAGCAATGCAATTGCCCTGAATTCTTCATTGGTACAGGGTGCCCGTCTTATTGGGCCGGCTATTGCCGGTCTGCTTGTCGCTTCGGTGGGGGAGGGAGTCTGTTTTATCCTCAACAGCGCCAGCTACCTGGCCGTATTGCTGGCGCTTGTTGCCATGCGGCTCGGCCCCAGCCCCCATAAGGGAAAAACGCGACATCATGTGTTTCATGAATTGCGGGAAGGGTTTGGGTATGCGTTCGGATTTGCTCCTATTCGCGGCATCCTCCTGCTGGTTGCCCTGGTCAGCTTGACCGGGATGCCCTATACGGTGCTGGTTCCCATTTTTGCAAAGGAAATTCTTCATGGTGGCGCACATACCTTCGGTTTCCTCATGACGGCGGGTGGCTGCGGCGCTTTGATCGGAACGGTGTATCTCGCGTCACGCACAACCGTTCTTGGTCTTGGCAGGTTGATTGTCACCGCCGCGGTATTGTTTGCAGTCGGGATATCCGTGTTTGCTGTTTCAAATAACGTCACGCTCTCATTCATGTCTCTGGTTGTTGCCGGATTCGGGGGGATTACGCTGGTTGCATCCAGCAACACGATCCTGCAGACAATTCTCGAAGAGGATAAGCGGGGCAGGGTCATGAGCCTGTTTACCGTAGCATTCTTAGGGATGGCGCCATTCGGCAGTTTTGGAGCCGGAGCCATGGCCGGGATCATAGGGCCGCGCGAGACGCTGTTGGTCGGTGCCGCCTGTTGTCTTGTCGGCACGGCACTGTTTGCACGAAACCTCCCCAAGATCAGGGAGAAAATACGACCAATCTACATCAAGATGGGAATTATCAAGCAAGTGGCGGAAGGGATGGAGTCGGCTGCGGAGCAACCGCTGTTGAGGGATGTGAACGAGTAGCGTGTTGTGGGGCACTGTACGTACTGTCTCAATCGCGGTGTTGAGCCAAGAGACGATGAAACGGTCGCTCGATGTTGGTATAGTGCAATATGTAAAAAAAATAGTGGTCATTGCGAATCAAATTCGGAATATTGGATTGGAATGTATTCCACAATCGCTGTTGAAAACTATAGTGAAAACTATAGTAATTAACACTACAACTGCTTGAAATAATGGTTATAAGTGAGATTTGACGTTATTTTGAGCAGGTGTGTGTCAAGAAAATTTATCCAAGATGGATAACCAACGTCAAGTGAAGGTGTTTGGGGGGGAGGGTTAGGAAACATCCAGGAGCTTTTCTGCTTATTGTTAAGTTATATTTAATTTGAGGTTCCGTGAAAGGTTCCGCGAAAAACAAAAAAGGATTAGCTTTTGCAAGCTAACCCTTTGTATTTGTTGGAGGCGGCGAGCGGATTTGAACCGCTGAATAAAGGTTTTGCAGACCTCTGCCTTACCACTTGGCTACGCCGCCATTTCGTGGTGCGGAAACGTATTTATAATAAGATCGCAGCGAGTTGTCAATCTCTATTTGAGGCATGCTTGAACTTGTTCCTGCCGCTTGCGGCACAGAACCTCCTTGCGGACACACAACTGCTTGGAAATGAGACGCTGCAACATGCACTTGTCAGGCATTTTGCTCTGGACAGCCCGTGGGCGTCATGATATTGTTTTCCGTTTTTCCGATAACAGATAGGTTTATACATTACTCTCAAAGGAGCGGGAACGATGTCGGGTCATAATAAGTGGAGTACGATCAAGCATAAGAAGGGCGCCGCCGATGCCAAGCGCGGCAAGGTTTTTACCAAGATTATTAAGGAAATCTCCGTTGCGGCCAAGCTGGGCGGCGGTGACCCGGCTGCCAATCCTCGTCTGAGAACGGCCATCGACAAAGCCAAGGCTGAGAACATGCCCAAGGATAATATCGAGCGGGCCATCAAGAAGGGTGCCGGCGGCATGGAGGGTGTTACCTACGAGGAAATCGTCTACGAGGGCTACGGTCCCGGTGGCGCCGCGGTGCTGGTAGAGATCATGACCGATAACCGCAACCGTTCGGTTTCCGAGGTGCGCAGCATCTTCTCCAAGAACAACGGCAATATGGGTGAGGCGGGCTGCGTCTCCTGGATGTTCAGCAAGAAGGGGTTGATCATTTACGACAAGTCGGTCGATTTTGACCAGCTCTTCGAGGCCGCCATTGAAGTCGGCGCCGATGATGTGGCTGAACAGGACGAGCAATTCGAGGTGACCACCGAGCCGGGCTCTTTCATCGAGGTGCGCGAGGCACTGGAGGCGAAAGGGTTCAAGCATCTCGAAGCCGAAATCACCATGATCCCGCAGACCATGGTGGCTCTGGAGGGGAAACAGGCCGAGAGCATGCTGCGACTGATGGACAAGATGGAGGATTGCGATGACGTCCAGAACGTCTACTCCAACTTCGACATATCAGCGGAAGATATGGAACAGATGATGTAAAGAAAGGGGGCTTCGGCCCCCTTTTGCATGGGGAGGATCGGATGGAGCTGGCCACGTTTGCAGCGGGTTGCTTCTGGGGTGTCGAGGATAGCTTTGCTTCAGTCCCCGGCGTTGTGTCGACGCGGGTAGGTTATATTGGCGGTAGCATGGAGCACCCCAGCTATCATGATGTCTGTTCGGGCATGACCGGACATGCCGAGGCGGTCGAGATTACCTTTGATCCGGCTCTTGTGTCCTACGACCAGCTCTTGAATGTCTTTTGGCAGTGCCACGATCCGACCCAGCTCAACCGCCAGGGGCCCGACCATGGCAGCCAATACCGCTCGGCTATTTTTTATCACTCTCCCTCACAGAAGCTGGCGGCGGAGGAGTCGCTGGCCCGGCTTGACGAATCCGGCCGGTTGCGCCGCCGTATCGTTACCGCAATCGTAGCGGCCACGACCTTCTGGGAGGCCGAAGAGTATCATCAGAAGTACCATCAAAAACATGGCGGCGGCTGCGGATTCTGATGTTGCGAATGCGATTTTGTCCCCCACCTACGTTGGCTTCGTTGCACACTCCTCGACGTACTTTCATGTATTCAAACTAACGTGTCAGAAAAAACGGAGACTTGATGAGAGTGCTCGGTATCGATCCCGGTTCGCGTATCACCGGTTACGGCATTGTGGAGCAGCAGGGCAACCGGCTGGTTCATGTGGATAATGGTGCCATTTTCACCGATAGTGCCACGGACTTTGCCGGCCGGCTGAAGCGGATTTTCGAAGGTCTTTCGGCGGTTATCGCCGAATACCACCCCGATCAGGTCGCGGTAGAGAATATCTTTTTTTCCACCAATGTGCAGAGCGCCCTCAAGTTGGGGCAAGCCAGGGGCGCTGCCATTGTTGCCGCGGTGCATGCCGGTCTGCCGGTTGCCGAATATACCGCGCTGCAGGTCAAGCAGGCCGTGGTCGGGCAGGGGCGCGCCGAGAAAGGGCAGGTGCAGAAGATGCTCAAGGCGCTGCTCGGATTGCCTGAGATCGCCCAGGCCGATGCCTCGGATGCCCTGGCGGTGGCGGTTTGCCATATCCATTCCCACGAACTGATTCGACAGGCCGGTCCGGCTGTTTCCAAGCGTCAAACCTCCTGGAGGAACTACAAACCATGATTGCACTACTGACCGGCAAGATTGCCCACAAATCACCCGATCATATCATTCTGGACGTGCAGGGGGTCGGCTACCGGGTCATGATCCCGTTTTCCACCTACTACGAGCTGCCCGAGGAGGGGCAGGTCACTCTGCATATCCATACCAATGTGCGGGAGGATGCCATTCAGCTGTATGGTTTCCGCACCCGCCTGGAAAAGTCATTCTTCCAGATGCTGATCTCCGTGTCCGGTGTCGGTCCTAAGCTGGCCCGCGACATACTATCCAATATCCAGCCGGCAGCCTTGGCCCAGGCGCTTGGAGCAGGCGATATCCTGAAGCTTTCCTCGATTCCCGGCATCGGCAAGAAGACCGCTGAACGTCTGGTACTGGAGCTGAAGGACAAAATCGCCAAGTTGGACGTCTCGGCACTGCCATACGTGGAGGCGCGCGGTATCCCGGCTGAAGATGTCATTGAGGATGTGACGTCGGCGCTGCTCAACCTGGGCTATAAGGAGCCGCAGGTCAGAAAGGCCCTGGGTGGATTGGATGCCAACAGTGGGGCGGGTGTCGAGGAATTGCTGAAACAGGCGCTGAAGATTTTGATGAAGTAAGGATCTAGAGGTGATATTCAGTATCTGGTGCCGCACAAACAAAAAAGGGTTTAACCGCTAGCGGTTAAACCCTTGAATTGTCTGGTCGGGGAGACAAGATTCGAACTTGCGACCCCCTGCTCCCAAGGCAGGTGCGCTCCCAGACTGCGCTACTCCCCGACGAAAGAATAGTTTAGTACCATAGATAGCCTGGCTTGGCAACAAATAGTTGCTATGAATCGGATATTAATCCTTGTCAGGAACCACGAGCGCCGATTTACCAAGTTTTCCGGCCAGTTCCTTGGCTGCCTCCTGATCCAGTTTTCTGCCGACCCGCACACGATACCACGTGCCCTTATCCCCCTGGTGTGATTCTACGATGGTTACATTGTAGCCTTTCCCGGAGAGCTTGTTTTTCAGTGTCTCTGCTTCGGATTTGAGCGGGAATGATGCCACCTGGACGGTAAAGGCGCTGCTGGCAGCACTCTTCTCCGCGGCTGCTGGTTTCTCGGCGTCAGCCGCAGGTGGCCTGGTTACGTTTGTGGGAATAGCCGCCTGGAGAGGTTGCTTGGCCTTGTCGTCTTTTGTATTGATCCCCGAGCCGAGAACATTACTCTTCTGCCCACCGGGGAGTGTCTTGTAGAAACTGAGCGCTGGTTCTGTATGCGTACCGGCGGTCACCGGCTGCGGTGCTGCGTTCGCATCCGGCTGTGGCTGGGGTGAGGGAGTCGGCTGAACCGCCGCTACAGGCTTTGGTGCTGCCGCGGGCTCCTGTTTGGGAGCGTTTTCCAGGCTGTTCTGCTCGGTTGCCGCCTGGAAAGACTTCTTGGCGGCTTTCTGTGACAGAAACCAACCGCTTCCGAATCCGGCGATGAAGGTGATTACGCCGGTGACCACAATCACGGTGGTAAACAGGCGGGCCGGCTCCTTGCGCGGCCTGGCCGTGGCCTGGGGCGTGACGTAGGATTTTTTGGGTTCACTGTAATCGATACGCATGGAGACTCCGTTACATTCGTTCGGGTGCCGATATGCCCAGTATGGTCAGGGCATTTTTCAGGGTCTGGGCGGTACGCTTGAGCAGATACAGGCGTGCCCGTGTAAGTGTGGCGTCTTCGGTAATAACCCTGTTTTTATTATAGAATCCGTGGAAACAGCCGGCCAGTTCAGTCAGGTAGTAGGTCAGACGGTGCGGTTCGAAATTTTGGGCGCTGTCATCGACCGTATCGGGGAGGGTCGAGAGGAGCTTGATCAGCTGCAATTCCTCGGGGGTGTTGAGCAGCTCAATCTCTGTTGGCAACGGCCGTTCCGGGGCCGTGAAGCCTTTATCGGCGGCGTTCTCAAAGATGCTGCAGATTCTGGCATGGGCATATTGCACATAGTAGACCGGATTGTCGGGGGACTGCTCCTTGGCCAAGTCGATATCGAAGACCAGTTGAGAGTCGGGCTTGCGCATGATGAAGAAGAAACGGGTGGCGTCACGGCCGACCTCATCAATCAGGTCGCGCAGGGTGACGTAGCTGCCGGCCCGTTTGGATATCTTGACCTCTTCACCACCCCGCAGGACGGTGACCATCTGGTGCAGCACGTATTCGGGCCATCCTTTGGGAATACCCAGGTCGAGGGCTTGCAGACCGGCCCGGACACGGGTGATGGTACTATGGTGGTCCGAGCCCTGCTCGTTGACAACCCGTGTGAAACCGCGTTGCCACTTGGCCAGATGATAGGCAATGTCCGGCACGAAGTAGGTGTAGCCGCCATCGCTTTTGCGCATGACCCGGTCCTTGTCGTCGCCGAAATCCGTTGTGCGCAGCCAGAGAGCGCCATCCTGCTCGTAGGCATGACCATTCTCCATGAGCAGTTTGACCACCGCCTCGACGCGACCTTCGCTATACAGGCTTGATTCAAGCGTAAACACATCGAAATGAACATCAAAGGCCTTGAGATCCAGGTCCTGTTCGCGGCGCAGACAGGCCACGGCGAAGTTGCGGATGGCATCCAGATCTTGGGGGTCACCCAGGGCGGTCACATGACGGTCGTCGGAATCCACGGTTTCCTTGGCCAGGTAGGATACGGCCACATCCTTGATGTACTCACCCTGGTAGCCGTCAGCCGGCCAGCGCGGGTCGTCCGGTTCGAGGCCCAGACAGCGGGCCTGGACCGAGAGGGCCAGGTTGGTGATCTGTTGTCCGGCATCATTATAGTAAAATTCACGGGTGACATCCCATCCGCTTGCCTGCAGCAGGCGGCAGATGGTATCGCCGATGGCGGCGCCACGTCCGTGACCGATATGCAGCGGCCCGGTCGGGTTGGCGCTGACGAACTCCACCTGGACCTTTCGGCCTGCTCCTGAGGTCGTGCGTCCGAAGTTGGCACCCTTTGCCTCGATCTCCAGGAGGATCTCTTGCCAGGCGCCCGGGGCCACAAAAAAGTTTATGAAGCCGGGACCGGCAATCTCGCATTTTGCCAGGAGGCCGCTCGGGTCGGCGATGTGCCGGATAACGGTCTCTGCCACCTGACGTGGCGCTTTCCGTTCGCCCTTGGCGATCTGCATGGCGATGTTGCAGGAAAAATCCCCATGCTCGGGATTGGCCGGTATGCCGATAACGACGGCAGGAAAGGGGGCTGTGACGAGTTCTTCCGTGGTTGCTGCGGTCTGCAGGGCGGCTTCGACGAGGGCGGCTATTCTTTGACGCATCATTTCTTGTGGGATTCCTTCATGGGGTAGTTAGCGTGATTGATTCTTTGTATCAGGGGTGCCATCTGCGGAGCTGTCGCTCTCCTTGATGCTGATGTCGCGGGAAAAATCAGGGCAGCGGGCTCCGCCGTCGCAGACACTGAAACGCTTGTTACAGTTCTCGCGCCAGGCGCAAACGGCACAGCTTTGTCGCGACATGGTCACACCTCGCTATTATTTTTTTTCCTGGGGGAACTGGTAGATGACTTCGTTGCTGCGGACCATGCCGAAGTCCTTGCGGGCAATGCTTTCCAGATAACGACGATCGGTTTGCAGGGCAGCGATTTCAAGCTTGAGTTTCTCGTTCTCGTTTTTGGTATCGTTCAGGCGGGAGTCGATCCTGGTTTTATCCTGTTTCAGTTCGTAGATGCGCAGGAGTCCCTTGTCGCCGAAGACGGTGAAAAACAGGATGAAAATAATGCATCCCGCTGGAATCAGATACATCTTTTTTTGAAAGGGGAATTTCACACGCTTACCCTTTTTCAAGCCGTTCGGCAAAGTATCCGATGGTTGAGCGGAGTCCGCTCTCCAGGTCGATGGATGGTTTCCATCCCAGCCGCTCTGTTGCCAGGGTGATGTCGGGGCGCCGCTGCTTCGGGTCGTCCTGGGGGAGCGGGTTGTGCATGATCGTGGATGTTGCCCCGGTTATTCTAATGATTTTTTCGGCAAATTCAAGGATTGTATTTTCCTGCGGGTTGCCCAGGTTGACCGGACCGATAAATCCGTCGCACTCCATCATGCGGATCATGCCCTCCACTAGGTCATCCACGTAACAGAAGGAGCGCGTCTGGGAACCGTCGCCATAGACGGTGATGTCCTGGTTGCGCAGGGCCTGGAGCACGAAATTGGATACCACCCGGCCGTCGTTCTCGGCCATGCGCGGGCCGTAGGTGTTGAAGATGCGGATGATGCGGATGTCCACGTTGTTCTGGCGATGGTAGTCCATCATCAGGGTCTCGGCCACACGTTTGCCCTCGTCGTAGCAGCTGCGGATACCGATCGGGTTGACGTTGCCCCAGTAACTTTCCGTTTGGGGGTGGATCTGGGGATCGCCGTAGACTTCCGAGGTTGAGGCTTGCAGGATGCGGGCCTTGACCCGCTTGGCAAGCCCCAGCATGTTGATGGTCCCCAAAACGCTGGTCTTGACGGTCTTGACCGGGTTGTACTGGTAGTGTACCGGTGAGGCCGGGCAGGCCAGGTTGTAGATGCGATCCACCTCCAGCAGGATCGGCTCGACGATGTCATGGCGGATGACCTCGAAGCGGTGATTGTCCATGAGGTGGATGATGTTGACCCGGGAGCCGGTAAAAAAGTTGTCCAGGCAGATGACGTCATGCCCTTCGCTTAGCAGGCGCTCGCACAAGTGTGACCCGATAAAGCCCGCTCCACCGGTGACCAGGATGCGCATGGCTAGTGTACCCCTCTGCAGACGGTGCCGCTGCAGCGCCCCAACGGGATATAGGTGAATCCGGCCGATGCCATGCGGTCGGGCTTGTAGAGGTTGCGGCCGTCCACGATGACCGGTCTTTTCAGGGCGCCCTGGATGCGATCGAAGTCCGGGTTGCGGTACTCGCTCCAGTCGGTGATGATGGCCAGGGCATCGGCGCTGCCCAGGATATCGTATTGGTTGTGACTGTATTCGATACGATCACCAAAGACCTTGCGGGCCTCTTTAATGGCCTCGGGGTCGTGGGCGCGGACGGTGGCGCCGGCGGCCAGCAGACGTTCGATGATCGTAATGGCCGGGGCTTCGCGCATATCGTCGGTACGGGGTTTGAACGAGAGCCCCCAGCAGGCGATGGTACGGCCGGTCAGCGGTCTCTCCTCATCCGACGAGCCGAGCAGCCTGATCAGTTTGTCGGCCAGGACCTCTTTCTGGCGTTCGTTGACATCCTCGACGGCCTTGAGCAGCAGGAAGTCATAGTTACATTCCTCGGCGGTCCTGATCAGGGCCTTGACATCCTTGGGAAAACAGGAACCACCGTAACCGGGGCCGGGAAAGAGGAAGTCGTAGCCGATACGCGAGTCCGAGCCGATCCCTTCGCGGACAGCGGCCACATCGGCCCCCATACGCTCGCACAACCCGGCGATCTGGTTCATGAAGGAGATACGTGTGGCCAGCATGGCGTTGGCGGCGTACTTGGTCATCTCGGCGCTGCGGATATCCATGACGATCATGCGGTTCTGCTTGCGCATGAACGGATCGTAGAGTTCCTTCATGATCTCGGCGGTACGCACGTTGTCGGTGCCGATCACGACCCGGTCAGGCTTCATGAAGTCGTCGATGGCTGCACCTTCCTTGAGGAATTCCGGGTTGGAAACCACATCGAATTCCAGGTTGACGCCCCGCAGGGTGAGTTCTTCCTGCACGGCGGCACGGACCTTGTCGGCGGTGCCGACCGGGACCGTGGATTTATCGACGATAATCTTGTAGCCGGACATGGCGCGACCGATCTCGCGGGCCACACCCAGAACGTATTTCAGGTCGGCCGAGCCGTCCTCGCCGGGGGGGGTGCCGACGGCGATAAAACTGACCAGGGATGACTGAACGGCAGAAACCGCATCGGTACTGAAGGAAAGCCGTCCTTCAGCCTGGTTGCGCAGCACCATCTCCTTCAATCCCGGTTCGTAGATCGGGATGATACCCTGTTTCAGGCCTTCAATCCGGGCCTCGTCCACATCGACGGCGATGACACTGTTGCCGCTTTCGGCAAAACAGGCTGCCGCAACCAGTCCCACATATCCGGCGCCAAAGATACAGATTTTCATCCAGCAGCTCCCAAAGTCAAATTAACTGCTACTCTATAGCACATTATCCTGCTCAACTTCCAGCACTCATTAGTTTTGTTGCGCGTCGTCCTTCAATCTCAGCGCCTCCGAATAGGCCTCGTTGCGTGACGTTCCCGTAATCAGTGCCGCTTTCCTGGCGGCGTCCTTCACGGAAAGCCCCTCTTCATCCAGCAGACGGCGCAAGAGGCTGTCCAGCGCCTCGGTCTGCTCCTGGACAGGCTCTCCCGGAGCGACCAGGATGACAATCTCTCCACGCGCCTTACCCTGGGTCACGGCCGCCATGACCTCCGGGACGGAGCCGCGAATAAATTCTTCATAGATCTTGGACAGTTCCCGCGCTACCACCACCTGCCGCTCTCCCAGGGTCTCGCGGATATCCCGCAAGGTCTCTTCCAGCCGGTGGGGCGCTTCGTAGAGCACCAGCGTGCCGGGCAGGTGGGCCATATCGGTCAGAAAGGCGCGCCGCTTTCCCTGTCGGGCCGGGGGGAATCCGGCAAAGGTGAAGCTGTCGCTGGGTAGACCCGATCCGGAGAGGGCCGTAATGGCGGCACAGGCGCCGGGAATCGGCACCACCGGGATCCCCTCGGCCACGGCGTCACGGACCAGGTTGTAGCCGGGATCCGAGATGCAGGGGGTGCCGGCATCGGAAATCAAGGCCACGGACTTCCCCTGCCGCAGGGCGTTGAGGATACGCTCCCCCTTGAATTGCTGGTTGTGATCGAAATAGGAGGTCAGCGGTTTGGAGATGTTGAAGTGATTGAGCAGCTTCAAGGAGTGGCGCGTATCCTCGGCGGCGATCAGATCCACCTCGCCCAGGATGCGCACGGCCCGGTAGGTCATGTCCTCCAGGTTGCCAATGGGGGTGGCGATTATGTAGAGAGTGGCGCTCATCATTTCAGGCTGGAGATGTAGGCCCGCACCCCCTCCATGATCCCCTCGGCGGTCAGTTCACGGTAGGCGGGGTCTTTCAGGCGTGCCTCCTCCTGGGGATTGCTCAGGAAGGCGGTTTCCACCAGGATGCTCGGCATGGTGGCGCCCACCAGCACATAAAACGGACCCTGCTTGACCCCCAGGTTTTTCACGTCGCCATACTGGGCGCGGGCCTTTTTATGCAGGGCCTTTTGCACCTCGTCCGCCATGTGGGCCGAGTCGTTCAATTTATAGTTGGCCATCAGGTCGAAGAGGATGGCCTGCAGTACGCTGACCTTCTCCAGCGAGGTGCCGTTTTCCTTGGCGGCCAGCTGGGCGGCCTTCTCGGTCTTGGCCAGGTTGAGGTAGTAGGTCTCGATACCGGAGGCGCTCCGGTTGGGGGCGGCATTGGCGTGGACCGAGAGGAACAGGTCGGCGTTGACCTTGTTGGCAATGGCGGTGCGCTCCTCCAGGGGGATAAAGACGTCGCTGCTGCGGGTCATGACCACGTCCAGCCCCAGTTCATCCCTGAGCAGGTCGCGCAGCTTGAGGCCGATGGCCAGGACCACATCTTTCTCCTGCAGACCGCTGGGACCAACGGCACCCGGGTCGTGCCCGCCGTGACCCGGATCGACCACGATGCGGCGGATCTTGGAGATGCCCGTTTTTTTCTGGGCGCGCGGCTTCTTCTCGATCACGGCCGGCCGTTCGTCAGGCCTGAGTTCCGCCAGCGGTTCCGGGGCCGGAGTGACGCTCGGCTCCAGGCGGCTGATTTCGAGCGGACGTTCTCCGCGTACATCGATGATCAGGCGGGTCGGCTCCGACAGGGAGAAGACCTTGTAGTCCTTGATGTTCTCCGTATCCAGAACCACGCGGACCACATCGCTCCTATACTGGCCGAAACGCGCACCTTTCAGCAGGCCGTCACCGATGGTGATGTCTCGGACGTTTTTGCCCAGTCGGGTGCGATTGATATCGATGTAGACCCGCCCCGATTTGCCGGGACTCCCCTTGCCCAGTTCGTGTGACTCCCAGGTCACATCCCGGTCCAGTTCCAGCGAAATGCGGGTATAGTCGGGATTGGACCAGTGCTTCAGCTCGTTCAGTACGGCCAGGGGGCGGATCGTGGCCGAAGACTGCTCAACAAAAACGGGTTTCTTTTTTGTTTTCTTGTTTTTTGCGGCCTGCGCGCCGCCGGGAAAGAGCAGGCAGACACACAGCAGACAGATCACTATGTTCACGTATCGATTCATGGGGTCGCTTTATGATGACAGCAGGATTTATTCAGATTAGTAACCTGTCCTTATAGCAGAAATCGCTCTAATTAACAACTGTTGCCGTAGTTACGGAGAGAAATGCCCCTTCATGAATTCCTGTTTGCCGCTACATGGTCTGAGCGCTAGTTGTCTGATAAGCTCCGGTTATTCGTAAAGCGTCCATATGCGGATAACTTTAATGGTCTTGATATCGTCTACTACCTCATAAACCAGTCGATGTTGAATATTGATTCTACGGGAATATGCACCTGACAGGTCGCCGACAAGTTTTTCGTATGGAGGGGGATTTTTGAAGGGATTTTCTTTGATAATTTCTAGTAGTCGTTCGGCTTGCGGCTTTAACCCGGAGTGCGCGATCTTTTTTGCATCTTTTTGCGCTTGCTTGGTAAAAACAAGATGCCAGCCTACCATGCAAGTTCCTCACTGCACTCGGATACTGGAGTTTTGAGACCTTTCTTGATGGATTCTCGCATGCCAGGAATTGATGTGAGATACAATGCTTCCTGAATAGCACGCCAATCGTCTTCTGAGATGAGAACTGCTGAATGTCGTTTGCCAACAATCTGAATAGGGTCATGCGATAAAGCGACATCATCGACAAGGTTATAAAGGGATTTTCTTGCTTCTGTTGCTGTTAGCGTTGTCATTTTAAATTACCCCCCCCCATTTCGTACGTCAAGCCGTACGCTGATGGTTGTTTTAAGTCAAATCATTTTTCATCCAACGGGTCGAGCAGCAAGTTGTAAATTCGGTTTCTTACCCTTGCAAGTTCAAAATTGAGATGTTATTGTACAACAACTTGTCATTATGGAGGTTGTCATGCAGGCAATTACATACAGCGAAGCACGCCATGATCTTAAAAATGTTATGGACGATGCGTGCAGCAACCACGAACCGATCCTGATCACGCGTCGAAAGGGTAAGAGCGTGGTTCTCGTAAGTCTGGAAGACTATGAGTCTATTATGGAGAGCGAATATTTGCTTTCCAGTCCTGCCAATGCCGCACGGCTGCTGCAATCACTTAACGAGGCACGCTCCGGCAAGCGAACTCCCATGGATGCTCTCGGGTTATGAACGTCACGTTCACACCGACTGCCCTCGACGACCTGCGTTATTGGCTCAAGACTGATAAGCGCCAGGCCGAACGGGTCTTGGCACTTCTTGAAGAAATTCGGAGAACTCCTTTTGAGGGTACAGGGAAACCGGAACCCCTTCGTTTTCAACTTGCCGGTTGCTGGTCGCGCCGGATTGACCGGGAGCATCGGCTTGTCTACCAAATGGAAGAAACAGAGATTGTGGTTATCGCCTGTCGCTATCATTACTGATTTCATTTTTCGATATTCTTGAATTTGATGCTTGGCATGGTGCAGATAAGGCGATCAAAAATATGGATTAGCAACAGGGAATACGGGAAGTATCGCTAGTTTTCTCCATGGCCAAGCCTCCTTTCGGTTACCTGTAATATGATGCAACGTTTCACTTTTACTACCTGTTACGGTTACATTTAATTTGAGTCAATTCGATATCGGTTTTAATTTTTGAATGCTAGTAATGTAAGAGATATAATGTATGCTCTCATATTGTTGTATATCTGTAAGTGTATTTAGGAGGTAAAATGCTAAAGGCTTTCTTCATTGTACTAATGATTATGATGAGTTGTGGTTGCTCAATATTAAGTGAGCCTAGAATATATAAGGATAGTCTAGCTGGTAAAGAATACAATTTTAGTGCTGAGGCATATCGCTCAGGATCATATGACCTTACTTTAAATGGGCAAGTTATTTTAAATCAGGACTGGACACTATTCGTTCCTACTTCCGTAAATGAGAAAACTATAGATTATAAAGGAGATAAGATTAAATCAGTGATTAGAACTCAAAAGAGCATCGGGAATACGTTTGTACTAATATTTATCTATGTGAATGATAAACAAGCAGTAGAATTTTACTTTTAACGCTCACGTCCTGACTTCATGCAGATATGTTTGGTTGAGTCGAAGGAATATGATACTGACACGACAAGAGGTTATTGAGAAACTCCAAGCTGAACCTGACCATTAAAAAGTTGAAGTATGAGGGTGTGGAGTTTGCCAGACAATGACCATAGACCACTTTGCAGTTGTGCCGGAGAATCATGCTCCATTTCGCTACACTCCTGAGCTTCCAGAATACAATGAGTTGGGCTATGATGATAAGCAAAACTTTGGCTGTCTGGTTAAATCATTTGAGGAAAAAGCGGTAGGACCTAAAAAAGGCACAAAAGTTAGCTTGTCAGAAGTTTACTTGCGAGAGTATTCAGTTTGAGCCTATCGGGAGATAACTATGGGAAGAATAACTGATAAAGTGTGGCATCAAGTATTTAAAAGGGATAAAGGGATTTGCCAGTATTGCGGGATGAATCTTTTACAGGACTTTCAACATTATGTTATGTCAACCCTAGACCATGTAATATCTCAGAAATCAGGTGGCACTCACGTAGCTGATAATCTTGTTTTATGTTGTTGTGGCTGTAATACTCTCCTTTCTGGGGCTCATCATCTTATAACAGTAGAAGAACGCCGAAACTATCTTAGCAATCCTGGTGCTGCTAGGATGATGCGATATGATAACTACCTTAAATTAAGCAATAACGGTTGGGAATAGAGTAGCTGATGACCAATCGCCTAGTCACAATGGGACAATTCCGGACGGACAGTTTACGTAATTCCTGTCAACCACATTCTCCAGTCCCTCACATTACGATCCTAACTCCGCAAGAATCAAAAAATAAAAGCGCGTCAAGCAAACAAAAAAGCCGCCTGTCAGCACATAGCTGACAGAGCGGCTTTCAATTCAAGTCATTATCTCCATATGTGGAGCCATCATTTGCCCCTTCATATCATCGTAAATTCAAGTGGTTCTAATACACGGTTTCCCGGAATGAGTTAACCTGAAAGGAACGGCAGCAGGGGGAAGCGGAATGCACTGCATTTATCCTTATAACGGCTGTTATCCACGAAAAACACGAAACAAAAACTATACGATACGTCAGAATGGCGATTCACCTTGTTAGTGAGGAAACTGTCTTTAACTCGGCACGTGCAGCCTCAATAATTTCAGATCATCCGCTTCAGCTCATCCAGCAGATTGAGCGCCTCCAGCGGGGTCAGGGTGGCGATGTTGAGCTTCTTCAGACGTTGCCGCAGTTGATCGTCACTGTTTTCGAACAACGAGAACTGGGGCGAGGGCTCCCGGGCCGGTTTGCGGCTGCTCTTGGCCAGACGCGGGGCGCCCTCCTCGAACTCGCCGTTCTCCAGGTTGCGCAGGATCTCCTTGGCCCGTTCGATGACGTCGGCCGGCATGCCCGCCAGGCGGGCTACCTGGATGCCGTAGGAGTGGGAAGCGCCGCCGGGGATGATGGTGCGCAGGAAGATGACCTGGTCGTTCCACTCCCGGACCGCCACGGTGAAGTTCTTGATCCGTTCACGGGTCACGGCCAGCTCGGTCAGCTCGTGGTAATGGGTGGCAAAGAGCGTCCGGCTGCGGCAGGTGGGGATGTCGTGGATGTACTCGGCCACGGCCCAGGCGATGGAGACACCGTCGAAGGTGGAGGTGCCCCGGCCGATCTCATCCATGACGATCAGACTCTTGGGGGTGGCGTTGCGCAGGATGTTGGCCGCCTCCATCATCTCCAGCATGAAGGTGGACTGGCCGCGGGCCAGGTTGTCGCCGGCTCCGACGCGGGTGAAGATGCGGTCGCTGATCCCGATCCGGGCCGCGCCGGCCGGGACGAAGGAACCGGTCTGGGCCATCAGGGCGATCAGGGCCACCTGGCGCATATAGGTCGATTTACCGGCCATGTTGGGGCCGGTGATCATCAGGATCTGGTTTTCGCTCCCGTCCAAACGGGTGTCGTTGGGGACGAAGCGCTCCGAGAGGCGCATGGCCTCGATCACCGGGTGACGGCCGTCCTTGATGTCGATCACGTCCGAGTCGTCGACGACCGGTTTGCAGTAGCTGCGCTCCTCGGCCACGATGGCCAGGGATATGAGCACATCCAGGGAGGCCAGGCCGTCGGCGGTGCGGCAGATCCGCTCGGCGCCGGCCGCTACCTGCTCGCGGATCTCCTGGAACAGGGCGTACTCCAGCTCGGCAATGCGGTCCTCGGCCCCCAGCACCTTCTCCTCGTAGTTCTTCAACTCTTCCGTGATAAAGCGCTCGGCGTTGGCCAGGGTCTGTCGGCGGACGTAATCGGCGGGCACATTGGCCAGGTTGCTCTTGGTGATCTCGATCGAGTAGCCGAAGACCCGGTTGTAGCGGATCTTGAGGGTCGAGATGCCGGTGCGGGCTTTTTCCTGGGCCTCCAAACGGGCGATGAAGCCCTTCCCCTCGTGGCTGATGGCGCGCAGTTCGTCCAGCTCCGGATTGTACCCGCAGGCGATGATGCCCCCCTCGCGCAGGGAGAAGGGGGGCGACTCGACAATGCCGCGTCCGATCAGCTCGCGCATATCGGTGAGCGGGTCGATGTCCTGGCACAGTGCGGCGATCAGCGGCGATTGGAGATCGACCAGTCGCTCCAGCAGGGGCGGGAGATGGCAGAGCGAGTCGTGCAGGGAGCGCAGGTCGCGCCCCCCGGCAGAGGCCATGCCGATGCGGCCGTTGAGGCGCTCCAGGTCAGCGATGTTCTTCAGACAGCCGGTCAGCTCCTCCCGCAGGGCGGCCCGTTCCAGCAGTTCCTCCACGGCGTCCAGCCGCTGGCGGATCGGCTCCAGCCCGACCAGGGGGTAGGAGAGCCACTGTTTTAGTCGCCGGGCCCCCATGGCGGTGGCGGTGCGATCCAGGCAGCCCAGCAATGAGCCGCTTTTCTTGCCCTCGGCCATGGTGGCGCAGATCTCCAGGTTGCGGCGCGTGGCGGCGTCCAGGGCCAGATGCTCGTTGCGTTCGTAGACGCGGATATCGCGCAGGTGCGGCAGGGCCGATTTGCGGTTTTCCCGCAGATAATACAGGGCCGCCCCGGCGGCAATCAGTCCCCAGGGCATGGCGGCCAGTCCCAGGGCCTCGGTCGAGGCCGCGCCGAACTGGCTGCAGAGAAGCCCGCTGGTGTAGTCGCGTTCATGGACCCAGCCCGGTGTGCGGGAGATAATCCGCTCTCCCAGAAAACCGCGCAGTTCCGGCGGGAGTGTATCCAATTCAAGATCCGCGGAGAGCAGCACCTCGCGGGGGTTGATGCCGGTGGCCTCGGAAGTCACGGCCCCCAGGCCGGCCAGCTCCGTCACCCGGAATTCACCGGTGGAGACATCCAGCCAGGCGCAGCCCCACTGGTCGTCGGCCCCGCAATGGAGCGCCAGCAAAAAGTTGTTCTCATCGGGGGAGAGACTCTCGCTCTCGATCAAAAGTCCCGGTGTCACCACCCGGACCACCTCGCGTCGCACGATCCCCTTGGTCTGCTTGGGATCTTCCACCTGTTCGCAGATGGCCACCTTGTGACCGGATTCGATCAGTTTGGCCACGTAGGGTGCCGCAGAATGGAAGGGGATGCCGCAGAAGGGGATCTCGTCGCCGCTCCCCTTGTTGCGCGAGGTCAGGGCTATATCCAGGATGCGGGCGGCAATCAGGGCGTCATCCAGGAACATCTCGTAAAAATCCCCCATGCGGAAGAAGAGGATCGCATCGGGATAGCCCGACTTGATCTCCAGGTATTGTCGCATCATGGGGGTCTGCTCTGCCATTGGGACCAGCCTTTCGTCTCGTTTCTGTGAATGTGCCGTTGTAGCATACGGCATCCGGCTTTTCAAGGTGCGGGGGGCATAAATGCCGGGGGAGCTTTGCGGGTTGCTTGAACTCTCTGCAATACATGCTAAGATAATTTGATTTACGATCAGCGGATCTATCGGTCAATAAAAGTGACGTTGGCGCCAGCCGCGCTGAAAGAATCCGACAGCGAATGTCACGTACCTGCCTTGTGTAAGGAAACCAATGCTGAAACCAATGCCAACATTCGTGCGACGTGCTTACTGTGTCTTGATTGTTACGCTGCTTGTGATGCAGTCAGCCTGTAAAAAGCAGGAACCGCCTCAAACCTATCGCCAAGCGGATTCGCTGCAACCACTGCGCACCAGCGCAACCGTCAAACCGTTTCGTATCGGCATGGGCGCCATGCTTACCCCTCAGGAAGGTTTTGTCTATTACAGCCGGCTCAAGGAGTACATGGGAAAAAAGCTTGGCCAGCCGATCCAATTGATCGATCGGGACAATTACGACGAGATGAACCGGCTTCTGGAGACAAAAGCCGTAGATGCCGCCTTTGTCTGCGCCGGGCCGTATGTGGAGGGCAAGGATCGCTTCGGGTTGCAGCTGCTGGCGATGCCTCTGGTCAAGGGCAAGCCGGTCTATTATTCCTATATCATCGTGCCGGTTGACAGCCCGGCACGGAGTCTGGCCGATCTGCGTGGCAAGGTTTTCGCATTTACCGATCCCAAGTCGAACAGTGGAAAACTGGTGCCAACCTATCTGCTCTCCAGGATGAAGGAAACGCCGGAGCATTTTTTCGGCAAGGTGGAGTTCACCTACGGCCACGACAAATCGATTCGGGCGGTGGCCGAGGGGATCGTTGACGCTGCCGCGGTCGATAGCCTGATCTGGGAGAACCTGGCCGTGAGGAGTCCGGCATTGATCGCAAAAACCAGGATCCTGCTCCGCTCAGAGCCTTACGGAATTCCGCCGTTTGTTGTCAGGCCCGGTATCGACGAGGGGTTGAAGAAGCGTTTGCTGCAGGTATTGCTGCAGGCCGCCGATGATGAAGAGGGGCGCTCGATCCTGAAAGGTATGATGATCGACCGTTTTGTAGCGGGAGATGACAAAAATTACGATACCATCCGCGGGATGAACCGCTGGCTTCGTAAGCAGGGAATGCAACCGTAATGTTCAGATTGTCCTTACGCAAGAAATTCATTGCCGGTACGGTGCTGCTGATCATTCTGGTCGGTGGAGCCCTGGGTCTCCTGGTGCGTCATGAACTGCACAACCGCTTTGAGGACGAGGTCTACAAACGTGGACTTTCGGTCGCCCGCTACATCGCCGAAGCCGCTGAGATCCCCCTGATCACCGAGAATCACGTCAGCCTGCAGTTGCTCGTCAACGACTATCGCAAGCTTGACAAGGATATCGGCTATATCTTTCTGGTGAATCCCAACAATCAGTTGCTCACCCATACCTTTGGTGATCACATTCCCCATGACATGCTTGGAAAGGCCATCCAGCGCCCCGATAAGCCGGGGCAGCTGGTTGTGCTGAATGCGGACGATGTGCCCATTTATGACGTCGCGGTAGCGATCCAGGGCGGGGCGCTGGGACATGTGCATGTCGGACTGTATGAAGCAGTTGTGCAGAGGAATGTGCGGGGTGTCCTGCTGAAGATGTTCCCCTTTGTTATCGGAATCCTGGTGCTGGGCATCATCGCCGCAATTGCCTTCGCGGCTGTGATCACCCGCTCGATCGAACTGCTGACGCGCGGTGTACAACGTTTCAGCAACGGGGAACTGGATGAAGCGTTGCACGTCCGCTCACATGACGAGATCGGGCAGCTGGCGGACGCATTCAACTCCATGACCGAGAAGCTGCGCGCCACGACGGTTTCCCGCGAATACATGGAGAAACTGATCGACAGTATGAATGATGTCTTGATCGTTATTTCACCCGAAGGAGTCATTCAGAGTGTCAACCGGGCATACTGCGAGCTGTTTGAATACCAGCCGGCCGCCGTGATCGGCCGCAGAGTCAGCGAATTCGAGGAGCGGGATGCCCCTATGTGCATGTATTCCGCTTTTCAGCATACCCTGGCGGCCGGCCGGGTGGAGGGGATCGAGAGCACCTGCCTGACGGCAAGCGGCAAACTCGTCCCGCTGCTCTTTTCCCTGGCGGTGATGAAAGATGATGAGGGGAGGGTGCAGGCTGTCATCTGTGCCGCCCAGAACATCAGTAACTTGAAAAAGGTTCAGCAGGCCCTGCAGCAGAAGCAGTCGGAAATCGAGGCGGTCAACCGCAATCTGGAAGATATTGTGGCATCACGTACGGCTGAGCTGGCTATCGGCAACGAGAGCCTGCGCGCGGAGGTGGCCGAACGCAAGAAAACGGCGGAAGAGCTGCGGGCGGCACGCGACGTAGCTGAATCCGCCAACCGTGCCAAGACGGAATTTTTGGCCAACATGAGCCATGAGATGCGCACGCCGCTCAATTCGATTATCGGCGGCACTGAGTATCTGGAGGGGGCCGCGCTCTCCCCCGATCAGCAGCGCTGTCTGGAAATGATCCACCATGCCGGTGACAGCCTGCTGGTACAGGTCAATGACCTGATTGATCTGGCGCGGATAGAGGCCGGGCAGTTGGAGCTGGTTATAGAGGAATTTGATTTGTTGGATACGCTGGAAACGGTGGTCCATATGCTGGGACTGAATGCCGAGCAGAAACAACTGGAACTTTCTCTTTCCGTTGCGCCGGACATCCCTCACGTTGTGGTCGGCGATCAGGCCCGGCTGCGGCAGGTCTTGGTCAATCTGGTTGCCAATGCGATCAAGTTCACCGACCGGGGGGGCAAAGTCGTTGTGTCGGCACTGTGTGGCCAATCCGATCCGCAGACACTGGAGGTTTATTTCCAGGTGCGCGACACCGGCATCGGTATCGAGTCGGATAAAATCGCCATGATTTTCGAGAGCTTTGCCCAAGCGGATTCATCCATTACCCGTCGCTATGGCGGCAGCGGACTTGGCCTGGCAATCAGTCGGCGACTGGTTGAGGCCATGGGTGGCAGATTCATGGTGGAGAGCGTGCCGGGGGTCGGCAGTACCTTTGCCTTCAATATCCCCTTTACCTTGTCCGGCCATGCTGTCGCGACAGCCCAGAACGTGTTGAGCGGCGGGGCTGCTGCCGTTATTCGTACCGGTGCTGCGGTGGATGCCGCCGATAGCGTATCACGCATGCTCTTGGTGGATGATTCGCGGGAAAACAGGGATCTGATCAGGCTCCTTCTGTCGCGGCAACCCCTGCTTATCGACGAAGCCAGCAACGGTCGTGAAGCAGTGGAGTTTTTCGAGCAAAACGAGTATGATCTGATACTGATGGACATCCAGATGCCGCTCATGGATGGATACAGCGCCACGCGGATGATTCGCGCCAGCGAGGCGGATGGCGGCAACAGGCGGACACCCGTGGTGGCGCTGACCGCCCATGCCTATGAGGATGATATCCGTAGATGCAAAGAGGCCGGTTGCGACGACCATATTGCCAAACCCTTCAAAAAAAAGGCCTTGTTACAGTGCCTTGCCCACTATCTGCCGGGGATCCAACATGGATGATGTTGCTCGTGAAAAGTTACAGGTAGAGATCGATCAGGAACTGATGCAGATTATCCCTGATTATCTTGAAAGCCGGCGGAGCGACTGTGCAGAGGTTGAGCGTCTGCTTGCCCTTGGAGACATGGCTTCGATTCAGATCCTGGCGCACCGCATGAAGGGGTCGGGAGGCAGTTTCGGCTTCGATGAGATCTCCACGATCGGCGAGGCCCTGGAACATGCCTCACAGCTCTCCAATACTGAAGGGATTAAATCCGCTGTCGGCCGTTTGGAAAGGTATCTGGCAGGCGTTTCGGTAACGTATAGCTAGCGCCTGCAGGAGATGAAAGGAATGAAACAAAAGAGGGTGGGGCCACTAAGAGCCCCACCCTCTTTTGTTGAAAACAGTGTCGCCTTGATCCTAGCCTTGTGCGGCCTGGACCGCGGTGATGGCGGTTACGTTGACGATGTCGTCCACGGAACAGCCCCGCGAAAGGTCGTTGACCGGCTTGGCAAGTCCCTGGATGATCGGGCCAACAGCCTCGGCACCGGCCACGCGTTCCACCAGTTTGTAGGCGATGTTGCCCGCATCCAGGTCCGGGAAGATCAGAACATTGGCCTTGCCGGCCACGGGGCTGCCGGGGGCTTTCTTCTCCCCGACCTTGGGAAGCAGGGCGGCGTCGGCCTGCAACTCGCCGTCGATCTGCAGCTCGGGCTTGATCTGTCGGGCGATCTCCACCGCTTTGGTGACCTTGTCCACATCGGCGTGGCTGGCGCTGCCCTTGGTTGAGAAGGAGAGCATACCCACACGGGCCTCCACATCCAAAAACGCCTTGCAGTTGCCGGCGGTAGCCACGGCGATCTCGGCCAGGGCCTGGGCATCCGGGTTGGGATTGACAGCACAGTCGGCGAAGAGGATGATGCCGTTCTCGCCGAAGGAAGGGGTTTTGGTGATCATCAGGAAGAACGAGGAGACGGTCTTGATCCCCTTGGCGGGGCCGACGGTCTGGAAGGCGGCCTTGAGCACGTTGCCGGTGGTACCGGTGGCGCCGGCCACCTCGCCTCCCGCGTCGCCGTTTCTGACCATCATGCCGGCGTAATACAGGTTGTCCTCGGCGGTCAAGAGCTTCCTGGCCTCGTCGGCGGTCAGCCCCTTGCTCTTACGCAGCTCGACCAGGTCGGCAACGTACTGCTCCAGTTTTGGCGAACTGGCCGGATTGAGCAACTCAACACCGTCAAGATTGACCCCCTTGGCCGATGCCTCGGCCTGGATCTTGGCCGGGTCGCCCAGGATGACGATCTTTGCCAATCCTTCCTTGACGATCTTTTCGGCAGCAAACAGCATCCGCTCATCGTAACTCTCCGGCAGAACAACTGTCTGTAGGTTCTTTTTGGCCTTTTCCTTGATTTGATCAACAAGATGCATACAGCGCCTCCTCGATAATAATAAAACAGCGGTGTATTTATAGTCGAAGCGACGTGGCTGGTCAATAAAAAAAGCCGGAATTCTCCGGCTTTAGCGAGGCTAAAAAACTTTAGTGATTCTTACTGGTTTGGCGTTTTCATGAGGGTAGATAGGTCAACGGATCCCGTAAGCCGGCCTCGGCAAAACCCTTCAGGCGCAATCTGCAGGAATCACACCGTCCGCAGGAGAGTCCCGTGGGCGAAGGGTCGTAGCAGGAGTGAGTCCGGCCGTAGTCAACGCCCAGCGCAACACCGGCGGTGATGATTTCGGCCTTGGTCATGCTGATCAGCGGGGTGTGAATGCGAAAACGATCGCCCCTCTCGACCCCGGCCTTGGTGGCCAGGTTGGCCATGGTCTCAAAGGCGGCGACATATTCCGGCCGGCAATCGGGATAGCCGGAGTAATCCAGCGCATTGACGCCGATAAAGATATCGAAGGCCCCCAAGACCTCGGCCCAGCCCAGGGCAAAGGAGAGGAAGATTGTGTTGCGGGCCGGTACATAGGTAACCGGGATGTCGCTGCCCACGCCTTCTTTTGGGACATCAATATCCGCCGTCAGGGCGCTGCCGCCCATCAGGCGCAGATCGAAATCCACCACCAGATGTTTTGCCGCCCCCATCGCCTGCGCATTGGCTTTGGCAACTTCCAGCTCAAAGCTGTGGCGCTGACCATAGGAAAAACTGATGGCGTAGGGGGTGAACCCCCTGTCTTTCGCCATTGCCAGGCAGGTGGTTGAATCCAGACCGCCGCTATACAGGACAACCGCATTCTTTTGCATCTGTTTGTACACCCCACATTTGAAGTTTCAGAGAAGTTACTTTCGTGATAGTATCAGAAAACTTATGCTGGTAAATTCAAAAAAGGGGATTGTATGAAAAAGTCAATGTTCCTGTCTATCTCACTTGCGACATGTATCACTGCGAGCGCTTTTGCTCTCGAGGCACCCGCCGTTCCAGCGAGCACCCCGCAGACGCCTGCTACTGCTCCTTCTGCCACTCCCACTGCCACACCTGCCGCACCTGCTGCCGCTGCTGTCAAGCCTGCGCCGGTTACTCCGCCCGCTCCTGTAGCATTGAGCGGTAAGGTCTTGCAGACCATGAATGGCGGCGGATACAGTTATATCTATATTGAACAGGCGGACGGCAGTAAGAAATGGATAGCGGTTACGCAGATGTCCGTTAAAGTCGGCGATCAGATGAGTTTCAAGCCGGGTATGGATATGGGCAGGTTTGAAAGCAAGGCCCTCAATCGCAGCTTTGATTCGATCGTGTTTTCCGAAGGTGTCATTTCCGGCGGATCCATCGATCCCATTCTTGATCCCGGTAAGAATCAGGGCGTGTCGCCGGGCAGCGAGGGTGCTGCGATCAAGGAAAAAAAGGGTAAGATAGCGGTGAGCAAGGCCACCGGTCCCAATGCCATCACAGTAGCGGAGGCCTATAGTAACACCGCTGCCCTCAACGGTAAACGGGTTGTTATTCATGCGCAGGTTGTCAAGGTTTCCGGCGGTATCCTCGGTAAAAACTGGATTCACGTCCAGGACGGCACCGGTTCGGACAGGAGAAAAACCCACAATCTGGTAGTGACGTCCCGGACGGGTAGAGTTGATGTAGGCCAAGTGATCACGGTTACCGGTACACTGGTCAAGGATCGTAATTTTGGCTCCGGCTACAGATACCCGGTCATTATCGAGGATGCCGAAATCAGCCAGTAGTCCTCTACGGAAAGGTGAAACCATGGGCAGACGAGGCACTACCCCGCTGAAGCTCTTCATTCCTGTTCTGGCTGTGCTGCTTGTTGCCGGAATGTCGCTTGCTTGCTTCGCATTTGTTCCCGATGACCTTGAAAATCTCAAGGTCTCGAAAAAATGCCCCGGCTGTGATCTGCGAGGAGCCGATCTGCGGGGATTGAAGCTCGATGGATCCAACCTGGAGGGGGCCAACCTGATGGGGGCCAATCTTGAGGGGGTCACCCTGGAGGATGCGATACTGGACGATGCCAGTTGCGAAAAGAGCAATCTGCGCAATGCACGCTTGCATGGCGCCTCCATGGACCATGCAACCATCGACGAGGCTGACTTCACGGGTGCCGATCTTCAGGATGTAACCTGGATCGATGGGCGGGTCTGCAAGAAAGGGTCGATCGGCGTCTGTAAATAATAGCCCCGACGGGCCAATGGGAAAGAAAAAACGGGGCACCTCTTTGACGAGGTGTCCCGTTTTTTTGTTACTGCTTGGGGAGCGACTAGCGGTTTGCCGGGGCGTTTCCCGCAGAACCGCCACCAAAAGCGCCCATCAGGTTGAAGCTGACCATGACCGACTGGCTGGAATTGGTAACGCGGCGGTCCAGGTAGCTGACGAGGATGCTCCAACACTGGTGGCGGTATTCAGCGGAATAGACCGATTCAAGGAAATTGTGGCGGTCGAAGGAGTAGCGGGTTGCATAACTGAAGGTCCAGGGGGTGAGCAGTTTGGTGGCCAGTCGGCCCTCCAGATACTCGACCTCGTTACGAGCCAGGCGGTAGCTGATGTTGGCGCTGCTGCCTCGCTTGTCGTCAAACTCCAGGCCGGGAGCAGCGCTGGAAAAGGAATTGCCATACCAATTGTAGCGCGCATCCAGGGTCAATCTGGCCTGGGGGGTCAGCCAGGTCTCCGACTCCAGGACCAGATCAGCCCAGTGTTGTTGCCGGTCAACCATTGTCAGCAGGTCCTGTCTCTCGCCGCTGATGCTGTACCCCTGGGTAAGTTTCATACGCATCAGATCACGGTATTCGCTGGTATCCCCGGTCCTGAATTTACCACCCAGAAAACTGGTCAGGGAGAAGGAAAGCAGGTTCCGGTGGACGATGCGGTCGTTGATGTCGAAGAGCGGCAGGCGCGACTGGTCCTGATTGAGGGTGTAGCGGTATTCAGCCTGCGGTATCAGCTCGTGACGCAGCTTCTGCAGCTTGTCGCCATTAACGTCATAGACCTTGCTGAGGGAGCTGCTCAGGCGCAGGCCCGTTTCCGGCAGCAGATTGCCATCCACCTCCTTGGTCTGACTGCCCGCGGGAATGTTGTCGCTGTGGTAGGCCCGCAGATGGACGCCGCCGTAAGCCGACAGATTCAGATAACCGGGAACTCCGCTGACCAGGGTCAGGCGCGGAAATCCATAGAGACGCTGTCCGCGGACGCCGTTTTCCCGGTAAAAGTTGCTGGCGTCGGAATCGAGATCGAAGTAGACGGGGGTGGAAAAGATCTGCTGGCGTACCGCAGCCAGTCCGATATCCGGCACGGTTTGCAGGGTGTTGTTGTTCGATGCGGCGTAATAATCCTGGGTGTAGCGCAGATTGGCGGTCAAGGCGTAGTTCTGCCACGTCTTCAGAAAATTGATTGTGCTGTCGTTGGACTGGCGGTTGTAATCACCCGTTTTTTCGCCGTAGTCACTCAGGAAGAGGCGATCGGTGGTCATATTGATCGACGTGCGCAGGTTCATCTCCGGGGAGAATATCTCGCGATGCTTCGCCGCAATGACGCCGCGCAGGCTGTCCGTATTCAGGTCCTGGATCAGATAGCCGCTCAGCTCTCCCGTACTGCCCCGTTTGCGCAGGTAGCGGTAATCCAGGCCCGTGCCGACGCCGCGTTTGCTCTGCATGTCCAGATCAATGGTGGCATCCTGACTGGGCGAAATGGCCCAGTAATAGAACAAATCCAGCTCGGCTCCTTTTTTTCCGGACCAGCCGAATCTGGGAAAGAGAAAGCCCGACTGGCGCTCACGTTTGACGGGAAACACGACGTAGGGGAAGTAGAACACCGGCACGTCCTTGATATAAAAGACAACATCCCGGGCCGTGGCGTATTCATCGAGGGTCATGTTGAGCGTATCGGCCCCGAACTTCCATGGGGGTACCGGGTCGTCGCAGGTGGTATAGGCGCCCAGGGTGGCCGAGTAGTCATTCTCACTGTCGCGGGTGATGCTGTCGCTGGTGAGATGCATATTGTTCTGCTTGAGAAAGATCTTCCCCTTGGCCAGCTTGCCACGCCCGCTTTCCAGATCGAGGCTCAGGGATTCGCCCCTGACGGAGTCGTCGCCCTTTATGACGACCACGTTACCCGTGGCCTGGAGGAGTTTGTTGGCACGGTCGTAGGTGGCCGTGTCGGCGGTGAGGGTCGCTCCCTGCCAGAGCAGGATCACATGTCCCTTGGCCGTAATCACATCATCCAGCTGGCTGTGTTCCAGGGCGTCGGCATTAATCCGGATACCGTCGCCCATGCCACTGGTGGTCGCCCCCCAGGCTGAAAATGTGGACAGGCAGAGCGCGCAGACGACAGTTGTTAAGGTAGTGAATATGTTCATCGGCTGGATTTTTCTATCCCCGTATTCCTTCAAATTCTATTCCCGCCAGCCAGGCCTTGGCTTCTCCCACCGTAAAGAGCGAGCCGCAGACGAGGATCAGATCGTCCGGCTGCGCATCGCGTTGCGCAGCTTGGATGCCGCTGGCGACACTCCCGCAGGCCAGGGCGGGTAATCCGAGTTCCCGAACGATTGCGGCCAGTTTTACGTCATCCATGGCGCGCTCGATGGCCGGGGCGACACAATAGCACGTTGCCGCCAGCGGTGCCAGCGCGGAAACTATATCGCTGACGACTTTATCGGCCATGATGCCAATGACCAGAAACAGTTTGCGATAGCGGTATGCCGTCAATGCCTGTGCCAGGGCCGCCGACCCGGCCGGGTTATGGGCTCCGTCCAGCAGCAGGGGCGGGGAGCCGGGGATGGTTTCCATGCGGCCTGGCCAGCGCGCGGCGGCCAGACCTTCACGCAGCGCCGTTTCCGTCAGATCGATGCCCAACGGGCGGAGTACCTCGGCAGCTGCCAATGCCAGGGCCGCGTTGTCCGCTTGATAGCGGCCGGGGATACCGGGGAAAAGCTGACTCAGCGTCGTATGAATGCCCTGGTAATCGAGTGTGGCGTCACTGTTCCAGTGGGCGGAGAAGGAGCTGCCGGCCCAGATCAGCCGTGAGCTCCTCTGTTGCAGACAGTCGCGGATGGCGTCGTGTACTTCACGGGGCTGGCGACCGATAACCACCGGCGTGGCTGCCTCGGCGATAGCGGCCTTTTCCGCCGTGATTTTCTCCAGGGTTGTCCCCAGGTAGTCACAGTGGTCCAGGGAGATGGGGGTGATGATCGTCATGATGCCGGGCAGGGCCGCCGTTGCGTCGGAACGCCCGCCCATGCCCGCCTCCATGACGGCGATATCCACCCGTTCTTCGCAGAAATAGAGGGCTGCCAGGCAGGTAACGATCTCGAAAAAAGTGGCTTCTTCCGGGGCGATGGCCAGGATGGTTTCAAGAAGCGCTTCGAGGCGGTCGTGCGTTATCTCGCGGCCGTCGATGCGGAAGCGCTCGCTGAAACTGACCAAATGGGGAGAGGTGAACAGTGCGCTGCGCAAACCGGCAGCGGTCAGGATGCCGGCCAGGAAGGCGGATGTGGAACCTTTGCCGTTGGTGCCGACAACATGGATACTGCGAAAGGAGTGCTCGGGATTACCGAGGCGGTCCAGCATGAGGCGGACCCGGTCGATGCCGGGACGGATACCGAAACGGCGCCGGGCGTAGAGCCTCTCCAGTATTCCGCCCGACGGCATCTTTCAGGCCGCGAAACGACAGAGCATCTTCAGGATCGAGCCGATCTTCTGACGCATTTCTCCACGGGGAACGATGACATCCACCATGCCGTGCTCAAGCAGGTATTCGGCCCGTTGGAAGCCTTCGGGGAGTTTCTGGCGGATGGTCTGTTCGATAACGCGTGGACCGGCAAAACCGATCAGCGCCTTGGGCTCGGCAATGTTGATGTCTCCCAGCATGGCAAAACTGGCGGTAACACCACCGGTGGTAGGGTCGGTCAGCAGGGATATGAAGGGCAATCCGGCCTGTTTCAGCTTGGCCAGCGCCGCCGAGGTCTTGGCCATCTGCATCAGGGAGAGGATGCTTTCCTGCATGCGGGCGCCGCCCGAGGCCGAGATGATAATCACCGGCTGTCCCTTATCCAGGCCGCGCTCGATGGAACGGGTGATCTTTTCGCCGACCACGCTGCCCATGCTACCGCCCATGAAGGAAAAATCGAAGCAGGCAACCTGCACGGGGGTGCCTTCGATAGCTCCCTCCACACAGATGACCGCATCCTTGGAGCCACCCTTGGCCAAGGCGGCATCGATGCGCTCCTGGTAGCTTTTGGCATCCTTGAACTCCAGGAAGTCGATCGAGGTCATGTCGGCGTCAAACTCCTGCCAGCTGCCTCCGTCCAAGAGTATTTCAAGCCGCCGACGGGCGGATATCCGGTAATGGTGCCCGCACTTGGGGCAGACGTTCAAATTGTTTTCAATATCCTTGCTGAGGATCGTCGCGGAACATCCCTGGCACTTGATCCACATTCCTTCGGGGACCTTGATCTTTTTACCCGCGGATTTTTCTATGCCTGCTTTTTCTCGTGTGAACCAGCTCATGGAAGAACCTCGTAAATTTTAGTGTCACTCAAAAATGTTATCGAAAGTGAAGCTGCTTGGTAGCAGAAACAGCAGCAGGTGTCAAGTCGGATCAGCTCGGGGAGATGGCCTGTTTGAGCTGGCTGACAAAGAGTTTCAGCTCCCTGCGCAGTGCTGTGCCGGAGTGCTGTTGGAAGAGCTTGACGATGGCGCTGCCCACGACGACGCCGTCGGCCAGGCCGGCCACGCTGGCTGCCTGTTCAGGCGTTGAAATGCCGAAGCCGGCCATGATCGGCAGGGCGACCTTCTTCTTGATCCGTGCCAGCTCGGCGGCCAGGGTTTCGGACAGTTCCTGGCGGGCACCGGTAACCCCGGTGACGGTCACATAGTAAATGAAGCCGCGTCCCAAGCGATCAACCGTGGCAATCCGCGATTTGTCGGAGGTGGGGGTCAAGAGGAAGATCACGTTCAACCCGTGGCTCTTGGCTGAATGAAGAAAATCATGGGACTCTTCGGGGGGCATGTCGACCAGGAGCACGCCGTCAACACCAGCCTCGGCGGCATCATGACAGAAACGCTCATAGCCGTAGGCATGGATCGGGTTGAGATAGCCCATCAGGATGATCGGGATCTGGCAGGTGGTGCGGACTCTGGCGACACTTTCAAGGATGCCGGCCAGGGTCGTACCCGCAGCCAGCGCCCGCTCGGAGGAGAGCTGGATGGTCGGACCATCGGCCATGGGGTCGGAAAAGGGGACGCCGAGCTCGATGATGTCGGCGCCGGCCTCTTCCAGCAGGGGAATCATCTCTTCCGTCGTTGCCAGATCGGGGTCACCGGCCGTGATAAAGGTGACCAGGGCCTTGGAATTATTCTTTTTCAGTGCCGTCAGGCGCTGGGTAAGTCTGCTCATGGTAGCTGTCTCCGCATTGCAGACCTCAAATTTTGAAGCCTGACATCTCTTTTTCCAGCAGATCTATCTGCCGGGAAAGCCCGTTAATCGAGCTTTCCATAACTATAGCCGCTTCGCTGTTGGCGGCGGTTGCCGTCTGGATATTCACGACCGCCTTGGAAATCATGGCACTGCTCTGGGACTGGGAGCCACAGGCAACCCGGATCTGGTCGATCATGGCGGCGGCATCTTCGGTTGCACGTGCAATCAGGCTGCTGGTGCGACTCTGTTCCCGCGTGGAAGTGCGCACATGGCTGGTCAGGTCTTTCATCCGCTCGACCGCCAAGGAGATCAATTCACTGCCGCGGGAGTGTTCGCTGGCTGATGTGGCGATGTGTCCGACCATCTCCTCCACGCTCTCCATGGCCTCTTTGATGCTTTGGCTGCCATGGGCCTGCTCAACCGTGGCGCGGGCAATCTCGCGCACCTGGATACTGGCCTTCTGAACCCCGCTGACGATCTTTTCGAGGGCCACGCCCGAATGCTGGGAACGCCGCTCACCTTCGGTGATACTGGCCTCGGCCAGACTGATGGCATCCACGGCCCGGCGGGTCTCTTCCTGGACGCCATTGATGACGGTGGCGATTTCGCGGGTCGAGCTGCTGGTACGTTCGGCAAGTTCGCGGATTTCATCGGCAACCACGGCAAAGCCCTTGCCGTGCTCTCCGGCCTGGGCGGCAATAATGGCGGCATTCAGGGCCAGTAGACTGGTCTGCTCGGCGACTTCATCGATCACGGAAAGAATGGTGCCGATGTCATTGGCCCGCAGCGACAGGTGTTCGATGACCTCGGCGGTAATCCGTGACGAGCTGCGGATGGCCTGCATGCCGGCAATGGCCTCCTCAACGGCAAATTTGCCCGTCTCGGCGTCCTTCCTGACCCCCTCGGTGATGGCGGAGGTCTCCATGGCGTTCTTCTCGACCTGCTTGATGGTGGCATCCATCTCGGCAATCGAAGATGCCGTGGTGGTGGATGCCTCCAGCAGATTGACGATGCTTGTGCCGATCTCTTTTATGGAGCTGGTTATCTGGATAATCGATGAACTGACCTCATCCACCGAGTCGCCCAGTTTGTCGGCGCTGATGGCGACCTCCTCGACGCTGGAGGCCATCTGCAGGATCGAGGCGGATGTCTCGGAGGACGATGCGGCCAGCTTGTCGACCCGCTCAGAGACTTCATGGACCGATGTATTGATATGATCCACTGCTCGCGAGGTCTCTCCGACGGCAAGCTCCTGGAGTTGCGCCGAATGGACCAGCTTGCGGGCTGCCTTGCCGATGTTGTTATCGATGGAGATGAGAACTTCGGAGGCGGAACCGATCCGCGAGACCATGTTGTTGAGGTTCTGGGCCATGATGTTCATGGCTGCTGCCAGGTCCGCAGCCTCACCACCGCCGCTGACGGTCAGGCGGGCGTCAAGCTTGCCGTCGGCGACGTCGCGGGCAAACCTGACACAGTCACGCAGCGGCCGTGTGATGGACGTGGTGATCCGATAGGAGAGCAGAATGGTTATGAGAATGGCCAGCAGGGTGATGAGACCCGCGATGATACTTTTTGATTCGATGCTTGCAGCAACCCGATCCTCGGTCTGGTGGACATCTTTGCGGAGTATGTCGACCATCGATGCAACAGCCGTGCTGAAGGTGGCGAAGCGTTGTGCCTGAATGCCGCTCATCAGGAGGTTTGCTTTCTGCATGTCTCCCTTGCTTACGGCGGGCAGCAGCTCTTCCAGGAGCGTCTTCTTGTATTCGATCCAGATCGTCTGGGCCTTGTCGATGGCACTGCGTTTCTGGGGTGATTCAATCGACTCCAGTACGATACCGAAATTAAGCTCGATGTCGTTGGTCAGATTTTGGATGATACTTTCGATCTTCTTGGATGCATCAGGGTTTGTCGCCAGAGTCACCTTCTGCATTTCGTTGTTGATTTGAAAGAGGTCCGATTTGAGCAGGGCAATGCTCTCAAGGGCGTCCTTGTTCACATTGATCAGCTTGTAGGAAGGCCCACCGATCCTGGCCTCGTTCAACAGGACCATGCTGGCGATAACCACAACCAGGATGCCGGTAAATGCCGCGGCGGAGAGCAGCAGCATTCTGGTGCGCAGGGTAAGGCCCCTGGTGCTGTCCTGAGCGGCGGATGTCTTCACGGGGCAACTCCTTGTGAATGGTTACTATGGCGGGTAAAGCCGCAAAACTATAGCAGAGCGGCAGCTCGCTTATCAAGCAAAAAGACCCCCCTGGCCGGCTCGGGGAATGCCCGGCAGGGTATCAAACACGGTTCGGGGGGACGATTGTGCTCGGCCGGGGCCATCAGCTTCAGCGCATTCTGTTGCTGGTATCGCTCATGGCCAACAGTTCGGTTTGACGCTCCAGAGTGCTCAGCATCTCCTGACGGACCTGGCGAATCTTTCTCAGGTATGCGTCTGCTTGCGGACCCTGTCCGCAGTACAGTTTCTTAGCCCGCTCCAGGTTGCCCTGGGCCATGGTCAGCTTGGAAAGCAGTTCGCGTACGGCGGCTTCGGCGCACTTTTCATCATTTTCCATGTCCACGGGGGAATAGCCGTGGCTCTTGGCGCGTCGGGGCATGAGTTGCCAGACCCCCAATGCACCCTTGCTGGAAACCGCATCTGCGGAAAGATTGTGACCGCCTGTCTCGGCCAGGGCAATCTCGGCAAGATCGAAGGGCATGAAGGGTGTGCCGAGGGTTTTGGTGAAGCAGAGGTCTGCCAGCTGGCGGGAACGGTGGGGGGTCGTACGACGGGTAAAGGCAGCTTCGATGGCGGCTACTTGCCGCTTGCGTTCACTCATGGAGATGCCTTTCTCCAGGAAGGCCTTGATCTCACGATCAAGAGGCGTTTCTGCCGATATGGTCGTTGAAGGGGGCAGAATCGTCGTTTTGAACGATGCATTTTCACATGCTGTCAATATCAGCATGCATGTCAGACATAGTAGTTGTTTTCGCATAAGTAAGAGTAGGTTCGGTTGTAGGGGCTTTGCCGGACCGGCGCGCGCGCCAGGGTAAAAGATCAATTCTGTTCCGGCTGGATACTCCTTTCGTGGGTAATGTCCCTGAAATGCCAAAGTCCCGGTTGACCGAGACTTTGAGGGGGACTTGTTAAGGTTGGATGTATATATATCAGATGGAAGCGTCTGTCAAGGAAAAGCGAAAAAACACCTGCTATATTGATATGTTAATGTTTTAATTAATGTCTGCGTTACTGCGGAGGTGAGGGGCAGGTGCGGCTGAAGCCTGGAGTGACGGGAGCGAGCCGGTCACGGATGGGGACGCTGCGTCGGGCGCGGGTGATCTTCGGTCGGAAATAAAAAAAGAGCCCCCAGGTTCAGTCCCTTTGGAGCTCTTGTATAACGTTTCTGCCGCCTTGGCAGGCATGGTGACATCAAAAGTTGAGAGGTGCCCCTTCGGCAAGCTTTTGCAGCGTGACGTCGCTGAGTATTTCACGTACTTTTCGCTGAACATCGACCCAGACCGGATGGAGAGGACAGGCATCACTACGGGCGCAGGTGCTGGCAACGCAGCGGTTGGGGGCGATGGCGCCTTCTACCGCTTCCACCACTTCAAGCAGCGTAATCTGTTCAGCCGGACGGCCGAGAACGAATCCTCCGCCGGTGCCGCGATAGGACTTGACCAGACCGATTTTGCTGAATTGCTGGAATATTTTTGCCAAAAATGTGGGGGGGACATCGACGGCTGCGGCGATGTCGCTCAACAGGCAGACCTGTTCGGGGGGGCGGGATGCCAAGTAAATGATCCCACGAATTGCGTATTCTCCCTTGCGGGTAAGCTCCATCATAAAAACAACCCCTAATGAGACATTATATGTCTTTTTTTAGAGCTTCAAAGGAATTTTGTCAACAAAATTATGTGTCCCGTTGTGAGGAACTGTTCAGCGCCCGAGCATGATGCCGAGATCTTCGGCAGTACGGACAATTTCACCGGCCGGATCAACCAGTTTCAGCTCACAGGTTGCGGCTTCGATGCTGACAGACGATATGCTGCGTCCCTTCAGGCAGGCCATGCGGCCGAATTCCCCATCCGCGATCATCTGTACCGCTTTGGTGCCGAAGCGGCTCCCCAGCGCCCGGTCAAAGGTGGTGGGGGAACCACCCCGCTGCAGGTGTCCCAGCACAGTCACCCGCACATCCATATCCAGGCACTGTTCGATCTGTTTAGCCACGTACTGGCCGATGCCTCCCAGGCGTTCAATACTGTTGCGATCATCGGCGCTCTTGGCGACCACCCGGTCACCTCCGGCGGGAAAGGCGCCTTCGGCGGCAACGATGATACTGAAACGGCTGCCCCGCACGGCACGGGCCTTGACCGAGGCACAGATCTTATCGAACTCGAAGGGGATCTCGGGGATCAGGATCACATCGGCTCCACCGGCAATGCCCGACTCCAGGGCGATCCAGCCGGCATAGCGCCCCATGACTTCCAGGATCATCACCCGGTGATGGCTCTCGGCGGTGGTGTGCAGCTTGTCCAGGGCATCGGTGGCGGTTTCCAGGGCGGTGTTGTAGCCGAAGGTGAAGTCCGTCTCACGCAGGTCATTGTCGATAGTCTTGGGAACCCCCACCACCGGCACACCTTTTTTGGCCAACTCCAGGGCGATCTTGAGCGAGCCTTCTCCTCCCACCGCAATCAACGCATCCATGCCCAGGTTATGAATGTTCTCCACGACCCGGTCGGAAATGTCCACCCGGACGATCTTTCCATCCTGTTCCATCGGAAAATCGAAGGGGTTGCCACGGTTGGTGGTGCCCAGGATCGTACCTCCGCGGGGGAGGATACCCCGTACACTCTCCAGGGTCAGCGGCCGGCACTTGTTCAGGTCCAACAGGCCGTCAAAGCCGTCCTCGATGCCGATGACCTGCCAGCCACGGATGATGGCGGATTTCACCACCCCGCGGATTACGGCGTTCAGGCCGGGACAGTCGCCGCCGCCGGTGAGGATGCCGATTCTCTTGCTCATTCAGACCTCCTGGATTACGTGGCTGGAAGTTCCGCTTCTGCTGCAGGACGTTTCTTGCCGAAGATCAAGGCCGTCCAGACGCTGATCTCGTACATCAGGTAGAGCGGTATCATGATCACGAACATGGTGATCAGATCGGCGTGAAAGGCGGCGACAATGGCGCTGGCCAACAGGGCGTACTTGCGCTTGGGGGCCAGAAGGGCATAGCTGACGATGCCGAAGCGTGCCAGGAGCAGGGTTAGTACGGGCAGCTCGAAGATCAGGCCGAAGACCAGAATCAGTCTCAGGCAGAAGTTGACGTAGGCGCTGATGTTGAACCAGCTCTGCAGCCCTTCGGCTTCATAGGAGAGGGAAAAGTTGATGATCACCGGCCAGATTATGACCAGGAAAAACATGGCCCCGATGCAGAAGGTGACCGTGGCGGCGGTAATGAAGGGGATAACCAGGTGGCGTTCCTTGCGGGTCAGGCCGGGGGCGATGAACTGCCAGAGCTGGTGGAAGACGATCGGCAGGACCAGGATGAAACCGGCCAGCATGGAGATCTTGCATTGGATGAAGAACGGTTCCAGCGGCGCGCTGTAGTTGAGGGGGTGCTTCTTGACGGGTGCGCTGACCTCCTGCTCCAGTTTGTAGCGGGAGTAGAGGGCGGGTGACCACTCCTTGACCTGGGCGTAGGCCCTTTTTTTGACCTCGGTCAGGTAGGTTGCGCCGGTGAGCGGCTTTTCAATGAAATTAAGCAGACCGGAGGAAAAATTCCATGCGACACCCATGCCGATTATAACGGCAATCACGATGACCATGAGCCGCTTGCGTAGCTCGACCAGATGCTCGATAAAGGGGAGGACTTTTTCTTCGGACATGCCTCTTACCTACCACAGTGACGCGGGGTTGTGCAACCGCTTTCAGGTGTGAGCGCAACTCAGCTGATCAGGCCGTTAAAAAATCAGGCTCAACCCGGTATATTCCCGAATGTCTGGTAAGATTCATTGAGAGAAGGTGAACAAAAAGGGGGCTGTGGGACGTGGACCGAAACTGTGCTGAAACCGTGCTCGTTGTGGATGACGAGCCTTTTGTACTTGACGCGATTTCCTTGATGCTGGAGGAGGCCGGCTTTCGCGTCGTTTCCGCCGCCAGTGCCGGGGTTGCCAAGGAGGAATTGTGTAAGGGGGGCATCGATCTGGTTTTAACTGATATCAAGATGCCGGACGTTTCCGGAATTGATCTCCTCGGGGCCATCCATGATCACTATCCAGAGATCCCGGTGATTTTGATGACCGCCTTTCCGGAATTGGAGACAACGATCGAAGCGCTCAAGAGAGGTGCCTTCGATTTTATCTTGAAACCCTTCCATCGGGATCAAGTCCGTTATGTCCTGGAAAAGGGGGTTCGGTTCAGAAAGCTGATCGAGGTGGAGAAACAGTACAAACAGATGCTCGAAGAGACGGTACGCATCAGAACCCGGGAACTGCTGGAAGCCCTGGAACTGGTCAAGGATACGAGCCTGGAGATAATGCATCGACTGACCATAGCCGCCGAATACCGGGACAACGAGACCGGTGCCCACATCAAGCGAATCGGATTCTACGCGAAGCTGTTTGCCGAAGCCATGCACATGCCCCAGGAATTCGTGGAGGCGATCGCCTTTGCCAGCCCCATGCATGATATCGGCAAGGTGGGCATATCCGACTCCATCCTTCTGAAACCTGGCAAGCTTACCGTGGAGGAGTTTGACGTCATCAAGACGCACACCAGCATCGGCGGCTCGATCCTTTCCGGCTCCCACCATTACGTTGTAAAAATGGCGGAATCCATCGCCCTTACTCACCACGAACGATGGGATGGCAGCGGATATCCGCGCGGACTCAAGCAGGAGGAGATCCCCATCGAGGGGAGGATCGTCATGCTGGTTGACCAGTATGACTCCCTGCGCACCAGAAGGGTTTATAAACGTGAGCTTGACCATGAGACAACCATGCGGATTTTAACCGAAGGTGATGGGTGGACCCGGCCGGAACATTTCAATCCGGAACTGTTGCGGCTGTTTGTCGAGTTGGCCCCCCGCTTCGAAGAAATTTACGAGTCGCTTACCGAGACGGTAACTTCAAAATCGAGCAACTAAGGATCCGGACGGAGTCTGGAAACAGCGCCTCTATGAAAGGAGTCTTACCTCATGACACAGGGCATGAGCTGTTTTGAGCGGATTGAAGCGCAACGGATAGCGGGTGTCTTGCACGAATGGCAAACCGAGTATCCGCAGATGGGTGTTCTGGCGCTCGTGGCCGAGGCGGACCGGGAAATCGCCGTGCCCCTGCTCCAAGGAGCGTGCAACGCAATACAGGCGCCCCTGGTGGGGGCAGTATTCCCGGCTCTTTTGGACCAGTCTGGTTTTTACGGTCAGGGATGTATCATGCTGCGTTTCGATGTCATGCCGTTTGCTGTCCTGTATGACGGATTGGAACCCACGAGTTCGACGTCACGACACACCATCGCACGCATGGCCCGCGAGATTGCCGAGAAGCTTGATCAACCGCACGGCAACACGCTCTTCATGATTTTCGACGCCATGGTCGCCAATATCGCCAGCATTCTGGATAACCTGTATCTGTGTCTCGCCGACTATGTGCGCTACATGGGCGTGAATGCCGGCAGTGAGACCTTTCAACCCATGCCCTGTCTCTTCGATAACACACGGGTGACGCAGAACGGGGTCCTGGCCATGCTTCTCAAAAACCATCCCGGCGCCGTGGTGGAGCATTGCTATCTGGCACCAGAACGGATGATTTCCGCCACCTCCACGGAGGGCAACCGTATCATCACCATCGACTGGCGTCCGGCCTTCGAGGTGTACCAAGAAGCGGTGGAGGCCGAGTACGGGATCAAGATCGACCGGAACAACTTCTACCAGCTGGCGGTGCATTTCCCTTTCGGGATCATGCGGGCCAACGGTGAGATTCTCGTGCGCATGCCGGTGGCCCTGGAGGAGGACGGTTCCGTGTTTTGCGTCGGCGAGGTTCCTCCCAATGCCGTACTTACGCTCCTGCAGGCACCGGAAGTGGATTCGGTCCAGACCGTGGACAAGTTGACAGCCGGCCTGCGCAACCTGTACGGCACGGTAGCCGGTCTCGATCTGCTCACCTTTTACTGCGCCGGTCGGCGAATCCATCTGGGCGACCAGGCGGGCAAGGAACTACTGGAACTGAAGAAGCGCAGCGGGGCGGCCCGGATTGCCGGCGCCATCTCCTTGGGCGAGATTGGCCATTCCATGCAATGGGGCTACCCGTTCTTCCATAATGGCGCTCTGGTATGCTGCCGCTGGGGTAACTGATGAAACGGGAACAGATCCTCGCAATCCTCTACGAGATGGCGATCGTGATCGGTGGGGAGATCCGCCTCGATCAACTCTTGACCAAGACGCTCCAACGCCTGCTGTTCCACACCTCGTTTCCCTGCGGCATGGTTTTTCTCGATACCGAACAGGTCCTTTCTCCCGGTTATTGCCAGGAGTTCTCCGACGTACGGCTGGAGACATCCATCGGCGATTTCGAGCTGGCCCGCTTCAACGAAACTAGGCTGCAAATCCCCACGGCACTGCTCCGGGGCGGGTTCGATCTTGTGGAAAATTCCGAGCTGTTGGCTTGCCTGCCCTGCCGCAAGGATTTCTACACGACATTTTTGAGGCTTCCCATTGCTGACAGCGGCGTGATCCTGCTGCTGGCGCCGCGCATGCCCGACACCGGCTTGCCGCTGACGAGAATCTTCCAGCCCGTGCTCAATAACTTTGCCAAAGCCATCCTGCTCTGCCGCAGCAACGATGCCTATACCCAGCGCATCATCACGGACCGGCGTATGGCACAGGACGCACTCCAGGACCTGAGTGCCCGCAATCGACTCATTCTGGACTCGGTTGGTGAAGGAATCTGTGGTCTGGACCGGGACGGCAACGTCACCTTCGTCAATCCCGCGGCGATCAAGATGCTGGGATTCTCGGCGGAGGAACTGGTGGGGAATTCACTGCACGAAATGCTTCATCATCGTCCACTCGCCGGCAGCCCGATGCCCCTGGAGGAGTGTCCCATCACCCGTACCATTGTGGAAAACCGGCAGTTCCGGATCAACGAGGATCTCTTCCAACGCGCGGATGGCACATTTTTTCCCGTGGAGTATGTCAGCACCCCGTTGCGTGAAGATGACCGTGTCATGGGGGCGGTGATCGTCTTTCAGGATATCAGCGAACGTAAACGGGCCGAGGAGAAGATCTTGACCCTCAATGCCCAACTGGAACAGAGGGTACGCGAGCGGACCACCGAACTGGTCGATAAGAACGCGGAACTGGAACGGATGAATCGGTTGTTCGTCGGCCGTGAGCTGCGCATGGTGGAACTCAAACAACGAATCCATGAGCTGGAGTCCAGCAAGGAAGTCTCTCGGGAGAATCAAATAACAGACCGTGCCTGATAATCGTCGCCTTGGCCTGGCGACAGCTTCAGTGCCAGACAGATATACGGGTCGATCTGCCGCATTCATGGCGGGATGACCAGCAGGATAGGGGAAAGGAACGGACGTCATGACTGCTCATGTCGGAGAAGGGAACATATTTCGCAATCTCTATCTGATGTCGGCGACCATAGCCGTTGCCTTCACGCTCATGGTCATCGGCTCGCTTGTCTGGAATATCCACCATGAGTATCTGAATCAAGTCGCACAGGCAAGAAAAGAGGCACTGGCGACGTTCAACAAGGACCTGTCGCTTCGTTCATGGGCAACGAAACATGGTGGCGTCTATGTTCCGGCAACGAAGGAGACCCCGCCGAACATCTACCTGAGCCATGTCCCCGAGCGGGATATCGTTACCCCGTCGGGAAAGCGTCTCACCCTCATGAACCCGGCCTACATGTTGCGACAGACGATGCAGGAATACGAGGATGTTTACGGGGTAAAGGGACACATCACCAGTCTCAATTTGCTGAGCCCGGCCAACCTGCCTGATCCGTGGGAAAGAAAGTCCCTGGAGGCATTTGCCGCGGGGGCGACGGAGGTTGCGGAAATTGCCGAGATCGGCGGCAAGCCCTACCTCCGCTTTATGCAGCCGGTGATCACCAAGGAGGGCTGCCTGAAATGTCACGCCCAACAAGGGTACAAAAGCGGCGATGTCAGGGGGGGCGTGGGGGTGGCCGTGCCGATGGCGCCATATCTGGCGGCTGAAAAGAGTGCGAGTCGTGTCATGGTCGTTTCCCATCTCTTCGTTTGGCTGCTCGGCATGACGGGCATCGGACTCGGCTTCTTCAGGACGAGAACCGGTATCTTTGAACGTTTGCTTGTGGAAGAATCTCTGTGTAAAAGCGAGGAAAGATACCGCTCGCTGATCCAGAAGGTTCAGGCAGCCATCATCCTCCACGACACTCGGGGGAGTGTTCTTGACAGCAATACGCTTGCGCAGGAGCTGCTTGGTCTTTCCGCCGAACAACTTCTTGGCATGACCGTAACCGATCCGCAATGGCATTTTCTGCGTGAGGATGGAACCGTCATGCCGCTTGAAGAATATCCGGCGAGTCAGGTGCTCACCACGCGCCAGCCTCTCAGAAACCAAGTCACGGGAATCAGGAGTCCGAACCGGGGAGATGTGGTCTGGGTGCTGGTCAATGCCGAGCCGGAATACGAAGATACGGATAAGATAGCGCTGGTGATCGTTTCCTTCGTGGATATTACCGAGCGCAAGCGGGCGGAAGAATCGCTGCTTCAAAGCGAGGCGCGGCTTAATGAAGCCCAGCGTATTTCCCATCTCGGCAACTGGGAACTGGACCTGGTCAGCAACGCCCTGATCTGGTCCGACGAGATTTATCGCATCTTCGAGATTGACCGGGAACAGTTCGGCGCATCCTATGACGCCTTCCTCGCGGCCATCCATCCCGATGACCGGGAGCTGGTCAGCCGTTCCTATTCCGAATCGGTTGCCACTCACACTCCCTACGATATTGTCCATCGTCTGTTGATGAAGGATGGTCGCATCAAGTACGTGAACGAGCGCTGCAACACCTACTATGGCGAGGATGGCCGTCCGCTGCGGTCGGTGGGCATGGTTCATGACATCACCGATCGTAAACGGATTGAGGAAACGCTGCTCCACCTGGCAGGCATCGTGAAATTTTCGGATGACGCCATTATCGGCAAATCGCCGCAAGGGATTATTCTGAGCTGGAACAGAGGCGCCGAGCGCCTGTATGGTTATCAGGAGGAAGAGGTCCAGGGGCGTTCGATCTCGATGCTGATACCCGAAGAGCGTGCCGGAGAGATGGCTGGCTTCCTCGATCAGACCAATCGGGGTATACCGATTGAACATTATGAAACCGTTCGCCTGCGCAAAGACGGCAGCCGGGTGGATGTCTCGGTAACCGTTTCGCCGATCCGCGATACCGCCGGCAGGATTGTCGGCGCTTCGACAATCGCCCGCGACATAACCGAGCGGAAAAAAGCCGAGGCAGATCTGCGCAAACTCTACGAGCAGCTGGAACAACGGGTCAGTGAGCGAACTGCCGATCTGAATCGGAGGAGCGAGGAACTTGCGCAGAGTCAGCGGGCCCTGATGAATATCGTCGAGGACCTGCACCTGAAGACCGAGGAACTGGAACAGGTCAATACCAAGCTCCAGGATCTCGACCGGCTGAAATCCATGTTTATTGCCTCCATGAGCCATGAGTTGCGGACACCGCTCAATTCCATCATCGGATTCTCCAGTATCCTGCATGATGAATGGCTCGGGTCGGTAAACAAGGATCAGAAGGAGAACCTGGCCATTATTCTCCGCTCCGGCAAGCATCTTCTCAGCCTGATCAACGATGTGATCGACGTCTCCAAGATCGAGGCCGGTAAAATCGAATCCATCGCCGAGGAGTTTGACCTCAACGAACTGATTTCAGAAGCGGTCAACCTGGTTAAAAAGGATCTGGACGATAAGGGACTCTCTCTGCAGGTTACCGCGCCCCATCAGCAGATGTACATGGATCGGCGACGACTCTTGCAGTGTGTCTTGAACCTTCTCTCCAATGCGATCAAGTTCACGCAACAGGGGGGGGTGACCGTGGAGGCGCTGATCGTGCCGGGAGCGGGCGTCGCGGAGATTTCCGTAACCGATACCGGCATCGGTATCCGGCAAGAAGACCTGCCGAAAATGTTTCAGCCCTTTGTCCGTCTTGTCTCGCCGTTGCAGGCGGTCGTCCCCGGAACGGGTCTCGGGCTCTATCTTACCCGCAAGCTGGCTGCCGATGTGTTGGACGGTGACATGCTCTTGACAAGCGAATATGGCAAAGGGAGTCGATTTACCATCAAACTTCCGGTGAGGAAACCATGAAAAAGGTGCTCGTAATTGAAGACAATCCGGACAATATGCGGCTCATCTCCTATGCACTCGAGCGGAGCGGCTACGAGGTCATCCCCGCCGAAAGCGGCGAGGAGGGGGTTGAACTGGCGATCAGGGAACGACCGCTTTTCGTCGTCATGGATATCAACCTCCCCGGTATCGACGGCCTGGAAGCGACCCGCCGGATCAGGGCCTCGAAGGCCGACGGCACGATTCCGATCATCGCCATCACCTCTTTCGCCATGTACGGCGACAGGGACAAGGTTCTGGAGGCGGGTTGCACCGCATACTTTGAGAAGCCGATCGACCCCTTGACTATTGTGGACAGTATTCATGCCGCCATCGGTGTGAAGGGGCAATGACGGGAGGCCGTGATGAACGTGCTCATTGTCGATGACAATGCCAACGACCGGAAACTGTTGCGCTATAACCTGGAACGACACGGCTGTGAAGCGGTGGCCGAGGCCCGTGACGGCCAGGAGGGGCTGGAGCAGGCCAGGGCGCAGCGGCCCGACCTGATCATCTCCGATGCCCTCATGCCGCGCATGGACGGTTTTGAATTTCTGCGGATGGTCAAGCAGGATGAGGAACTCAAGGGCATCCCCTTTATCTTTCATTCCGCCGTATATACCGGGCTGAAAGACAAGGAGCTGGCTCTCTCCCTCGGCGCCGATGCATTTATCTCCAAACCGAAGGAACCGAACGAATTCTGGGAGGAACTGACCGCGATTCTAAATGACAGGGCGGCCGGTTCGACAAAACCTGAAATTGCCGAGCCGATTGAAGAGGAGTATCTCAGAAAACATACGGTTGTCGTGGCGGCAAAACTTGAGGAAAAGGTCAGGGAACTGGAAGAGACCCTTGAGCGCCGCAAAAAGGTGGAGGAGGCGCTGAGGAGTTCGGAAATCCGCTACCGGCGTCTTTTTGAATCAGCCAAAGACGGCATCCTGGTTCTTTACGCGGATACGGGAAAGGTCATTGACGTGAATCCGTACCTGGTCGAGCTGCTGGGATATCCCCCCGAGTCGTATTTGGGGAAAAATCTCTGCGGAAGCGGCCCGTTCAGGGATAATCATGCCTGCACGTCTATCTTCAAAGAATTGCAGAGCAATGACTATATCCGCTACACCGACATCCCCCTGCAGGCCAGCGATGGCAGGCGGGTCGACGTAGAGTTTATCAGCTGCATGTATGTGATCGACGGCGACAGGGTCATCCACTGCAACATCCGTGACATAAGCGAGCGCAAGCGGGCGGAGGAGGCCCTGCGCGAAAGCGAGATCCAACGCTACCGACTTCAGGCGGAACTGACCTGCGCGGCAAAGGTTCAGGCCAGGCTCTTGCCAGACAGCTACCCGGATCTGCCCAATTTCGATCTTGCCGCATGCTGTCTCCCCGCCCGCCAGGTTGGCGGGGATTTTTACGATTGGGTGGAGGTGGCCCCCGGTATCATCGCCCTGACCCTCGGCGACGTCATGGGTAGTGGAATGAGCGCTGCCATGCTGATGTCGACGGTACGTGCGGCCATTCATACCGCTACGTTGCAGAACCGTCCGGCAGAGGCGGTGCAGCTGGCCGAACGCGCTATCCGGCGAGATTTGGAACGTTCCGAAAGCTTCGTGACGCTCTTTCATGCCCAACTGAACATCTATACCCGCCTCCTGACCTATGTGGACTGCGGCCACGGTTATGTATTCCTGCGTCGTGCCGATGGAACGCTTGAAGTGCTTACGCCGCGGGGACTTCCCCTGGGTGTGCCGAGCAGGGAGTGTTACCAGGAGGGCCTGCTGGCCTTCGAAGAGGGGGATGCGCTCATCCTGTACAGTGACGGGGTGATCGATGCCCGTCCCGATCTGTCCCTGGACAACCAGATCCTTTGCGACCAGTTGGTCGGCGCAACGACTGCCCGGGAAATGTTGGAGCGCCTCCTGGCGTTGCTGGCACTGGAGGGGCCGCCACCCGATGACCTGACGGTTATGGTTATCCACTGCAACGCAGATATGGGCCAAGTTTAAAAAGTTTCGGGAGACGGGAATGAAGGTGCTCATTGTCGACGACAATGCCAATGACAGAAAACTGCTGCGATTGAACCTGGAACGGCACGGCTGCGAGACGGTGGTCGAGGCCTGCGATGGGCAGGAGGGACTGGAGCTGGCCAGGGCGCAGCGGCCCGATCTGATCATTTCCGATGCCCTCATGCCGCGGCTGGATGGATTCGAGTTTCTGCGGATGATCAAGCAGGATGAGGAGCTCAAGGCTACCCCTTTTATCTTCCATTCATCGGTCTATACCGGCCTGAAGGATGAAGAACTCGCGTCTCATCTTGGCGCCGAGGCCTTTATTCCCAAGGCGAAAGAGCCGGAGGAATTCTGGAGGGAAATAGCCGCGATTCTTGAACGGCTGGCCAGTGGCGCGAAAAAAGCGCTGCCATCCGAACAGGTGGAAGGTGAAAAGGCCTATCTGAGGGAATATAGCGGGGTCGTGTCGGCAAAGCTTGAACAGAAGGTCAGGGAGCTGGAGGAGAGTCTGGCCCGGCGCAAGGAGGCTGAGGCGGCGCTGTTGAAGAGCGAGCGGTTCCTTAACACGATTATCGAAAATATTCCCGACATGATCTTTGTCAAGGATGCCCAGGACCTCCGTTTCATCCGCTTCAACAAGGCCGGAGAAGAGTTGCTGGGGTATTCCCGGGCAGAGCTGATGGGGAAAAACGATTATGACTTCTTTCCTGCTCAGGAAGCGGATTTTTTTACGGGACATGACCGGGAAGTCATCGATAACGCCCGGCTGGTGGATATTCCGGAAGAAACCATCCTGACCAGAAACAAGGGGCGACGCCTACTGCATACCAAGAAGATACCCATTCAGGATGAAATGGGAACCCCTCTGTATCTGCTGGGGATATCGGAAGACATCACCGAACGCAAACAGGCGGAAGATACCTTGGTTAAGTTGTCCCAGGCCATTGAGCAGAGCCCGGCGGCAATTATTATTACCGATACGGCAGGGCGCATCGAGTTCGTTAACCCGAAATTCACCCAGATGACCGGCTACTCAGCCGAAGAGGTCCTGGGACAGAATCTGCGCCTGATGGAAACGGGGGAAACCTCACCTGAAGAATACAATCAACTATGGGGCACTATTACTGCAGGAAAGGTATGGCACGGGGAGTTTCACAACCGGAAAAAAGATGGTGAGCAGTACTGGGAAGCAGCAACGATTTCCCCCATCCGGGACCGGGATGGGGATATTACCCATTTTGTTGCCATCAAGGAGGATATCACCGAGCGGAAGAAACTCGAAGCGCAGTTGCTCCAGTCCCAGAAGATGGAGGCGGTCGGTCTCCTGGCGGGAGGGGTTGCCCATGACTTCAATAACATGCTTATGGCGATCATCGGCTATGGCAATATTCTCCAGATGAAGATGACGGAAGCCGATCCACTCAGATCCCATGTGGACAAGCTCCTCAGCGCGGCGGACCGGGCCGCCGCGCTGACCCAGAGCCTGCTTGCCTTCAGCAGAAAGCAGGTAATCCACCTCCAGCCGGTCAACCTCAACGAGATCATCAGGAAGGTGGACAAATTCCTGGCCCGGATCATCGGTGAGGATATCGAGATTCGATCGACCTTCATGGAAGAACCGCTCAACGTCAATGCCGACAGCGGCCAGATCGAGCAGGTGTTGATGAACCTGGCCACCAATGCCCGGGACGCCATGCCCCACGGCGGCTTATTGTCAATTGTCACGGAATCCGCGGAGATTGACAGCGAACACATCAGGCACGAAGGCTACTTCGAATCAGGCAGATATGCCGTGCTCTCGGTAACCGATAGTGGCACAGGTATGGATCCGACAACGGTTAAAAGGCTCTGCGAGCCTTTCTTTACCACCAAAGAGCTGGGGAGAGGAACCGGGCTGGGCATGTCGATCGTCTACGGAATCGTCAAGCAGCATGGTGGCTTTATTGAGGTTTACAGCGAGCCGGGAAGTGGCACGACCTTCAGGATACATCTGCCGCAGCTCAAGGGTGGGGAGCCTGTCGGGACAGTGCCGCACCCACAGCCACAGCCGGGGAAAGGGACGGAAACGATACTGTTGGCCGAGGATGATGCGGAGATCCGTAAGCTCTCAAGGGAGGTCCTCACGGAGTTCGGCTATACGGTCATCGAGGCGGCTGACGGGGAAGAAGCGGTCCGCAATTTCAAGGAGCACAGGGAGCGGATTCAGCTCCTGCTCCTTGATCTGAACATGCCGAGAAAGAACGGTAAGGATGCCTTTGATGAGATCAGAACGATGGACAGCCATGTACGGGCAATCTTCGTCAGCGGCTATCCGGTTGATGATAATCAGAGAAAGAGCATGTTGGAAGCGGGGTGCGACCTGATCATGAAACCGGTCAGCCCCCAGAACCTGCTGCGCAAGATCCGCGAGGTGCTGGAGCGCTAGCGGATTGAATTCAGCGCCTGCGTCCCTTGCTCTTTGTTCCTCTGACCGCGCCCCCCTGCCTGTCGTTGTGTCCATTATGTCCACTGCCGCCAACCCGCTTGCCCCTGAGCGGTATGCGCGGATATTCCTCATGTGGCGGAGCGCTTCCAGCCACCCTGGCCGGCGCAGCCGAGACCGTATGCCCGACCAGGACAAACTCGATCCTGCGCGTGGCCGGCACTACCGCCGCCACCCGCACCCGGGCCGCGTCGCCGATACGGAAGACCTGCTTGGTGTGGCGACCGATCAGGGAGTGCTGTTTCTCCAGGTAGCTGTACAGGTCGTCATCCAGGGTAGTGATGTGCACCAATCCCTCCACGAAGAGCTCCTCCAGTTCCACAAAGAAGCCGAAGCCGGTAACGCCGGTGATGTAGCCATCGAACTCCTCCCCCAGATGTCGCTGCATGAACTGAACCTTCTTCAGTTCGACCACATCCCGTTCGGCCTCCATGGCCACCCGTTCGCGCTTGCTGGTCTGTTCGGCGATCTCGCCCAGGTGCTGGGTGGCCAGGGCGAGCTGTTTGCCGGCCCGCTTCCCTTCGGCTCCGCTCAGGGAGCGGTCCGCAGGCTGAGTGGCGGTGCGAGCCGACTGCGCGTTGGCATGCGTTGCTTGAGCAGCGCTGGTGTGCGTTGGCTGAGCGGTGGTGAGCGTTGGCTGAGCGGTGGTGAGCGTTGGCTGAGCGGAGTCGAAGCCAGTCGCCAGCGCCGCTCTTAATATGCGGTGCACGACCAGGTCCGGGTAGCGCCGGATGGGGGAGGTGAAGTGACAGTAACATTTGGAGGCCAGGCCGAAGTGTGCCAGATTCTCGGCGGCATAGCGGGCCTGCTTCATACAGCGTAGCAGGGCGTAGTTGAGCATGCGCTCTTCGGGGCGCCCCTCGGCCTGGACCAGCAGGCGCTGCAGGTCGGCCGGATTGACTCGTTCGTCCTGTAGTGGAAATTCGTAACCGAAGCCGTAGACGAACTCCTGGAAGTTGATCAGTTTGGCCGGGTCGGGGTTCTCGTGGACCCGGTACAGAAAGGGGATTTCCCGGGCGGTGATGTAGCTTGCCACCGCTTCGTTGGCGGCCAGCATGAACTCCTCGATCAGCTGGTGGGCCAGGTTGCGTTCGGCGCGGATGATCCCCTCGGTCTGGCCGGTCAGGCCGATGATGATCTCCGGCTCGGGCAGGTCGAAATCGATGCTGCCGCGCTTCTTGCGCATGGCCTGGAGGATCAGGGCCAGCTCCTTCATCTCCAGCAGCATGGGGATCAAGGGGCGCTGTTTGTCCAGTGCCTCAGGGTCGTTATCGACGATGACCTGTTTGACGAACGTGTAGGTCAGGCGGGCGGAACTCTTGATGATGCTGGGATAGAAGCTCGATTCCAGCAGGCTGCCGTTTCTGTCGAAGAGCATCTCGGCGGTCATGGTCAGGCGATCCACCTGGGGGTTGAGGGAGCAGATCCCGTTACTGAGTCGCTCGGGCAGCATGGGGATGCAGCGGTCCGGGAAGTAGACCGAGGTACCGCGCAGGTAGGCCTCGCGGTCCAGGGCGCTGCCCGGTTTGACATAATGGGAGACGTCGGCGATGGAGACCCACAGGCGGCGGTTGTCCCCTTCCCGGCGCAGGGAAACGGCGTCGTCGAAGTCGCGGGCGGTCTCGCCGTCGATGGTCACGGTCGGCATGCTGCGCAGGTCCACGCGCCCCTTCAGCTCGTCCCTGGAGACGGTATCCGCGATTGCCTCGGCCTCGGCCAGGGTCTCCTTGTCGAAGATGTGCGGCAAGTCGAAGCGGCGGATGGCCGACTGGACCTCCACCTCGGGATCATCCGGCCACCCCAGCACCTCAACCACCCGACCTTCGGCCGGCCGTCCGCCGACCGGGTAGCCGGTCAGCTCGACCACTACCTGATGGCCGTCCTCGGCCTTCCCGCGCCCCGTGGGGGGGATGGCGACCACCAGGTTGAGGCGGGTCTCCTCGGGGATGACGATCGCGCCGCGCCGCGTCTCCTCGTAGCGTCCGACGATGCGTGAACTGGCCCGTTGGGTGATGGCGGTAATGCGTCCTTCCAGTTTGCCGCCCCCCATGCGGCTGCGCTCGGCCCGCACCTCGACCGTATCGCCGTGCATGGCGCTCTTCATCTGGCGCTGGGGGATGAAGATGTCTTCACCGCCACCTTCGGGGGTGACAAAGCCGTAGCCGTCGCGGTGGCTGGACAAGGTACCGCGGATGCTCTTGACTGCCGCTGCAAGCGCATAGCTGTTGCCCTTGAACCTGACGATCTCGCCGTCCTCGGCCATATCATCCAGCATGCGTTTTAGTTCGTGTTTGACATGGCGGCCGCCGAATTCCCGCAGCAGTCCGGCAAAATGGATCGCTCCATCCTGCTCTTTCAAAACCGCCAGAATATTTTTCTTAGTGAGTTGCATGGTATGTTCCTGTTGAATCAAACGTTATGAAAGCTGAACTGCAATGGAACGCGGATAAAATCTGATCTAAGCGGGTTTACACGGATAACGCAAGATAAGGTGATACCTGAATCCGTGACGCTTCCGTGCCTCCATTTGCCCGGAACGCCTCTAGCTTCAAGCTTTCATGAGTACGTGACCGTACACCGAAGGACACCTGACAACACAGAATTGTACCGCCACGAACGACGGGCCGCTTCGGCATGTCCGCGCATTCCGGCGCTACACCGTCACGGATCCAGAAGATAATATCTGCGTAAATCCGCTTAATCCGCGTCATCCGCGTTCCATTGCATTTTATTTTACTGGCTGAGAACCGGGAGTTCGCGTTCGGAGCGGAACTCCAGTTCCTTGCCGCTGAGCGGATCGCGGAAGCGAACTGTCTTGGCAATCAGGCGTAGCGGTTGCGCGTAGTCATCGGCCCGTTCAGGCTGCAGCTCGGGATAATAGCGGTCGTTGAGGATCCTGAATCCCAGACCACTCATGTGGATCCTCAGCTGATGGGTCTTGCCGGTGATGGGGGACAGGTCAAAGCGGGCGACATTACCCTGCACGTCCAGCAAACGGATTGTCGAGCGGGCATTTACTTGGCCGGGAACGGTGCGCATCCTGAACCAGGGTTCGCCCTTTACAATCCGGTTTTCGACGACCCAGCAGTTTCCTTTTGCAGCGGAATCATATTCGGCCAGGGCCTGATAGGATTTGCTTACCAGCCCCGTGGCGAAGAGCCTGCCGTAGACACCCCGGGTCTCTTTGTTGACGGAAAACATGACGATGCCTGCCGTTTCACGGTCGATGCGATGCAGCGGTACCAGGTCATGGTTGCCCGTGCTCTCCCGCAAGCGGTTCAACAGGCATTCGTTGACGTAGCCCCCCCCAGGGATAACCGGCAGGAAATGGGGTTTGCAGGCCACCAGCAGGTGCTCGTCCTGAAAGAGTATCCTTTCCTTGAACGGAATCAAGCGTTCCTGGGGCACTTCCCGGTAATAGAAGAGGGGTGTGAGTGGGAGATAGGGCGTATCCACGGATATGGGCCTGTGATCCGCGTCGAGGACCTTGCCGTCGCTGATGCGTTGCTGCCAGCAGCAGCTCCCGATCTTGGGGAAGCGCCCGTTCAAAAACTCCAGAATCGAAGGGTAGGGGCGCTCCGCTGCCGGCAGGGTGACTTTTGAGGGGGTTGTGGCAATAGCCATGCAGTAATTCCCGGACGTTTTTTTCAGTGCATACAGTAGCATACAAACCGCAGGATTGGCGTCTTTTTTGAGGCCCCCTGTCAGGCAGCGGAGTAGTTCGCAATTGTATCATCCCCATTGAGATGCTACATTCGGAGCTGTTGCTACCGATCTCAATTGCCCTGGATACCCCTGTGAACATCCTCCTCGTAGTTCTGTTGTATCTCGTCACCGGTTGCCTGTCACCGCTCTCCGCGTCAGCCGCCGAGCAAAACGCCCTGGAAGAACTTTCCGCGCTGACGGCAGCGACAGTTGCCGCCAATCCGCTAGCTGCCGTCTGCCAGAGATTCAATGGGCTCAATACCCGCATCCGTGACGGCAGGATTGACCGTACTTCCGCCCGCAACGAGTTGAAACCGCTGCTGGCGGAGCTGCGGGAAGGGTATTACCGCTTGGGTGGCCGGGCCTATGCCGAGTCGGCCTGGTTCTTCCCCCTGGCGGGCTATGACGCCCGTGCCATCGGCGGCGGCCGCTGCCACGGCTATAGTGCTCGCGGCTACGACTTCTACAGCGGCAATCGCCACGGCGGCCACCCCTCTTTCGATATCTTTATCCACGATCGCAACCAGGACGGCCTGGATGATCGCAGCGGCAGCCCGGTCGATGTGCGCTCCCTGACCGGCGGTGTCGTAGTGGCCCTGGAGCGGGAGTGGCAAGCGGGCAGCCCGCTGCGGGGGGGCAAATACCTCTGGATCTATGACCCGGCCAATGAACTGCTGGTCTACTACGCCCACAATGGCGCGTTGAAGGTGGAGTTGGGGGATCTGGTCAAGCCGGGTGATCTGTTGGCCAGTGTGGGCCGGAGCGGTTACAACGCCGCCAAACGGCGTTCGCCGACCCATCTGCATCTGACAGTGCTGCGGGTTCGCGATGGGCAGGTTGTGCCGCTGGATATCTATCAGGAGTTGAAGAACGCCAGAAGTCTTGGCGCTCATTGAAGCCAAGCCGGATTTTATTCTGTTTCCTGAGTAGTACTGATCTCCCGCTCATGGTTCGACAGGCTCACCACGAACGGGAGATCAAACAGTTATGTAGCTAAAAATCTTCATTCGTCGAATCTTCCCCTCCCAATCTTAGGCTATAATCAAGCTTAGCTTGGTCTACGACCACCCCCTCCTGACCGAAGACAGTCCAAGGCGGTTGCACATTGTGAATTGAATTGGCCTGGGCTTCCAACTGGTACGAGACCGAAATGATGTGCCCCACAGGTACCGACACAGAGATAATTCCATCACCGGAAGTCAGCAGCCTGTCGTAAAGCGTGTCGCCGGTTGTATAGTCTACAACCATGAAGTTGAATGGGAGTTTCTGTGTGACGAGGCTGTATTTGAATACCAGTGGCTCATCGGTCCCGATGTATTCCCCTAAGAAGCCGCCGACAGCATAACCGTATATCTCAGCGTTGTCTTCGCGCTCCAGCGCGGCTGCGCTTACTTTGATTCTCTTGTATGAATACTCGCACTTTGCCCTTGAATAGCCACCCTGTGGTGTTTTGTACTCGAAATGCGTGTTGCCGGGTTTAGAGTCGAAGTGGTTGTCGTATTGATTGTACAACTCAATCTGGTTATCGTTCGTATACTGGTACCTAATTACCTGGCTGTCGGACTGATAATAAGTGGTAGTCCATGGTACTTCACCGGCCTGAGATAAAACCGGTATACAGAGCATTGCGAGACCAACCACTGCTGATAGCACCAGATTCATTTTGCTATTCGACATTTTTACGCCTCCTATATTGAATTTTTCCAAATTGATTTTGGAAATTAAAAGCATAACGTCATAAGGCGCACCGGCGAGCAGAGCGAAGACAGTGTGTCGCCGCATGTTGTGCATTCAAGGGCACTTGCAGCCGGGAATAGGTCTCTCAATATCCTTTTTTCTACCATAGCGATAATCCCAGTAGTCAGGATCATTGACGATTCTATAACGCAGTAAAGGGGCATCCGTAGAGGGCGGTAACTGGCCTTGTTTTTGTTGTTTCTTTATTCGAAAATCAGGGTAATCACCGGTTTGTTTAAAGATTGGTTTAAACCATTGCGACCATCCTTTTTCAGCTGGATTCCGAGGAATAGCAAGATCATAAACCAACAGGCCTGGTGCTTCCTGCCCCAGTTCCACTGTTACTCGTCTCCATCGGTCATTCCAAACTGATTCAATCGCTCCGAAAACCTTATATCCGTCCGGTGTTTTTTTCTCTTTTGGCTCTAGCTTGATGTTTCTGGACATTGAATCGCTTGTAATCATCCCTATTGTAGCGTCATCTCTGCCAGTTTTATTACCTGGGAAGCACGCTTCAATATCAAGGGTATATTTCTGCGATCCAAAGGCTGCTGTCAGGTCTACAAAGAGTACGAAGAGAACCACTACATATTTCATTTATTCTCCTGCATAACGTGGTGGGAGAACAGCGGCGGTTTTAGGCCGCTGCTTCTGCCTGGTTGGCACTTCAGCATAAGCCTAAATCGTCAACAAACTTGGCATCCAGCGTGACCAGCGACTCGTCAACTCCCAGTTGCTCCGCCGTAATTGTCCTTATCTTTACAAAGACCTCTTTTTCCGTCCATGTTCTGGAGTCGAGGGATTTTACGAGTTTTATAAGGTCTTTCACCTTGGACATCCCATCAGGAAACTCAACGCTGAACAACCGCCGTGTCGCATACTCAAGAACGACGTAAACGGGTAAGCTTGAAATTAAGGCTAGAGTAAAAGGAAAGTCGTACCAGAACTTGAGGATGGTACACGGCAAAAGTAAAAAGGCGGGGAAGCAGCTGTAAGTCATCCATTTTGGACGGTCGAGACGACCTCGGAAAAACTCTCCTTCACTCATCGCCGTCGTCACTTCCTTCCAGAGTTTTTTTCGGTTTTTCTTCGGTATTATTTCCTCAAGGTTTGTATCAGGTTTTATTTCATTCCTTTGGACGTGAAGGAGGTCGATTAGTTTCTGTCGCGCCAGGTAGAAAGAGTGTTGCGAAGGGCAAGGATCTGTGCTGCTGTGTCGTAAGCGTGAATGCACCAACTCCACCAGGTTGCGAACAGTTGAGCATTCGTTAGCCTCAGAATCAGAAATCGCAATCTGAAATTTCTCTTCGATCGCCATCACCAATTCGACACCATCAAGTCCCATAAATCATTTTCCTCTTTCTGTGCCAAATTATTATTGACCAGTTCACGCGCGCACGTGAACCGGTGAACATCCCAAATGGAACATTTAGACTGTGAGTGTGAAATATTTTAGCATTGCAACAAAAGCTGTCCTGAACATAGGTCTCGAACTGTTTGCCATAACGTGAACCATCTCATGAGGAAGAGAGTCACCTTTATTTTCAAACACTTCAGAGATTGTAGCCGTGATTTCTATACTCGTTTTCACGTCCACAGGCAACGCACTGCTCACCCCAGGGTGAACGGGGTCGAGAACATCCGCCAGACAACGATCAGAGTGAAGAGCAGGTAGAGCGCCAGGGTCAGGAGTGTCAGTCGGCGCTGGATGGCAGGGATGATCAACGACAGGCTCGGCTGGGACTTGAACGGCATCAGTGCCCCGACCCCCATGCCGCAGATGGCTCCACCCAGCAGGGTCACGTAGAGGGCATAGCCGATGTAGCCGTACTCCTTTTGCAGGATGCAGAACGGGCAGTGATGGGTAGGCAGCTCATAGAAGTAGAGGCAGATGAAGGAGACCAGTGCGGCAGCCGCGACAACGAAGGTCAGGCTGCTGAAGAACGAGAAAATCCCGCCCCCTTTCCCCTTGCCATAGAAAACAACCCCGATCAGGAAGGTCAAGGCCATCAACCCGAAAAACGCCAGCTGCGTAGGACCGGAGGGCAGTCCGGCGATCTCTCCGGCGATGCTGCGCTTGTCCGTGCTGAACAAGCTGCCGCAGCAGGATGTGATCACATCCGCCTTGAGATTGAAAAAATACGCAAACTGCAACCCGGCTTCAAGCAGGATCAGGGGCGCCAGAATCGTGAGCAGCCCGTATTTGGTGCGGATCAGCGGGTAGTCGAAGCCGCGGCTGTCCACATGGTTGATGATCAGCCAGACCCCCGCCAGCAGGCAGTTGACGATCTTCAGGATCAGGACCGGATAGCCGTAGCCGTTGACAGCCAGGCTGCCGGCCGCGCACATGGCGCCGGTAAACTGATTGTGCAGGTTATCGGCAGTGAAGATGTACAGAAACAGGGACAGTATCTGGAAGAGCAGCGTGTAGCTGAGGATGACGGAGATCAGGTAGGTGCGCCGCTCCAGCTCCAGTTGCAGCTCGCTGCCGCTGTGCAGGTCCCAGCTGCGCAGGATGCGCGTTCCGTACCAGGCGGCATAGAGCAGCATGCAACAGGTCAAAAGCGCGGCGATGGAGAGTGCCAGGATGGCGGGGTGCTGGATCATGGAGTGCCCGTGATGCCGGTGATCTGCCCGTCGCGCATACCCACCACGCTGTCGGCCAGCGGCGAGTCATAGACCAGTGGATCGTGGCTGGCGATCAGGATCGTTGTTCCCTGGGCCTTGAGCTCGCCGACCATCTCCATGAATTCAAGGGAAAGCTTGCTGTCCAGGTGGGCGGTCGGTTCATCGGCGATGATGATGGCGGGCTTGTTGATCAGGGCCCGGGCAATGGCCACCCGTTGCAGTTCGCCCCCCGAAAGCCACTCCACCGGGGATGCGGCGTGACGGGCCACGGAAAACAGCTCCATCAGTTCCAGGGCCCGCCGGCGGAAGGCCGCCTGGCTCTCGCCGGTCGGATAGGCCGGCAGCATGATGTTTTCCAGGGCACTGATCCCCTTGACCAGGTTGAACTGCTGGAAGATGAAGCCGAAGGTTGAGCGGCGGATCTCGGTCAGGAAACGTTCCGGCAGGCTGGTGATGTCCAGGGCGCTGTCGTTTTCAGTGCCCGTGAAAAAGGATGTCTGAATGCCGTGCAAACGGATGCGTCCCGAGCTGGGGCGGGCCATGCAGCCGATCAGCGCCATCAAGCTCGTTTTGCCGGAACCGCTGGGCCCTTTCAGGATCGTCAGGTGTCCGGCCGCAATAGTCAGGCTGACATCATCCACGGCCGTGAACTGGTTGTGCTTGCCGGCATTGAAGGTTTTGGTGACATGCTCAAGTTCGATCACGACTAGGACCTCATGGCGGCGTCGGGAGGCACGGTGGCCGCCAGCCAGGCCGGGATAATGGTTGCCGCGGTATAGGGGAGCACCGTCAGGAAGAAGAGCACCGTCAGCTGATAGGCATCGATCACCGGAACCAGCTTGAACTGCGGGTAGATCACCGACCATCCCTTGAGGGCATGTTCAAAGAGGGCCGCCGAGAAGAAGAAGACATGTCCGTAGGCCAGCACGACCCCCACCAGAAAGGCGGTCAGCGAGATGACGATCCCTTCCCAGAACTTGAGCAGCAGCACATCCGAGGTCTCCCAGCCGATGGACTTGAGGATGCCGATCTCTTTGCGTTCCTCGGCGGAAAGGCCGGTGGCCTTGTCCCAGGCGAAGATGATGAAGGAGAGTACCGCCACGGCCAGGACCACCACCATCATGCCGCCACGCCACTCGAAGAGGGAATCGTAGGTCCTGAGGATCTCGCTCTTCAGGATCGGGCGCGTATCGGGAAAGAGTTCCGCGATCTTGGTGGCCACGGTGACCCGCTCCCTGGGGTTGGCGACTGTCACGGCCAGGTCGGTGGCTTGGCCGGGGGGCAGATTGAACATTTCCTGGAAATCCTCGGCCGACAGAACGATCAGATCGGAGGAGAGCAGCTCGGAGCTGCTGGGGTAGATCCCCTGGACCGTTAGCAGCAGGGGGGCGTTGCGGGAGGTCTTCAGCGTCAGCATGTCGCCGGCCTGAACCCGTTGATTGCGGGCGACACCGGGACCGATCAGGATGTTGCCCGGCTCGACCTGTTTTGGATCGGGTACCAGCAGGGTGTAGTTGGCACCGAAGACCTGGTCGTAGTAGTAGCCCCACAAACGCGGAGAAACGGCGCTGACCCCACGAATGGCCCGGATCTGCTCTCCATAGCGGGCCGGTATCAGGTCATGGCGTCCGGCGATCATGCGCTGCACGACCATGTCGGGTGCATCCTTCAGGGTCGAGGCCGCCTCATGTTTCAGGGCCTGCACAAAAAAGATCAGCGAGGCGATCACAAAAACGATCAACGTGTACAGCACCAGCAACGAGAGGTTTTTGGACTTTCTGCGCAACAGGGACGAGATGGCAAACTCAAGAATATTGCTGTGTCGGTTAAGGGGAGCGCTCATGAACCCTCTTGGCGGGTGGCGTTACTATGCGGGGGAGTTACCAGTGATCCTGACGGAAAGTGCTCCATTGCGCCGGGATGGTCCTGAAAGGGGGCAAACCGGTCGGCCATGGCCGGGTGGCGGGTATAGCGCGCTTCGGTGAACAGACAGAGATCGGTCAGCTGCAGTGTCCTGACCAGTTCGGCCCGCCCCAGACGTTCTCTGATTGCCGTGGTCTGGCGGTAGCGGGCATGAAGTGTCAGCAGCACAAGCAAGAATAAGTTCACACTTATGAAAACGGTGAATGCGACGGATTTGCGCATCAGGCGGTTAGCGCGACGTAATTCATTCCAGAGATCTCAGGATGGACGGGTTAATGTCACCAAACCGCAGAATTTTTTTGCCCTGGTGGTCCTTGAGAAATGCAATGGAATCGGCCGTTTTTTCAAACGGAACCAGTTCCTTGCCCATGGGGCCATAGACATCGCTGCCAATCACAAAGGATGCTTTTCGGGCGTCAACTGGCTTGAGGGTATAATAATCCTTGACGGTCATGGCCGAGATTGAGGCCAAATTCCGATCCGGGGTGAATTTTTGCATGTTGAGATAATAGGTGAAGAAATCCTTGGCGCCGTCAAAAAAGAGTACCGTGGAATCCTTAAAGGTGATGCTGGCTACCCAATCGGGGTATTTGCTGACAAACATCCCGCAGACCAGGCACTTATCCTTGGAGGCCGGTACGGGTGGTGGCGCTGCGCTTGCCACTGACAGTGTCAGTACCAAGCTGAGCAGCAGAATTACGTGGAATCTGAAAAGGTGCATTGCGGATCCTTGATGGGGTGTTGGAAATACTCTGTCGAGTTCGTGAGGCCTGGCGGGGCGCGCCCCCGCCAGGTTATGAAACAATTCAGTGGTCATGTCTCTAGTGCTCGTGGGACTTCCTGCTTTGCTCTTTGTCGGCGCGCTCCTTTTCGGCGGCCTTGAGCGCTTCGTCAAAGGTGGCTGCTTTGCCACCGTTAGCCTTGATGAATGCGTCGGCGTCCTTCTTGTTGGCAAAGGCCCACTTGGCTACGGGGGTCATGACGCCCCGCTTGGAACCGCCGATGACCCAGGCCGCTCTTTTGGCGTCGATCAGTTTCCTGCTGTTGTAATCGGCCACTTGGAAGGTCTTGACGCTCTTGCCCTTGTTCTTCGACATGTCGGTCACGACACAGTTCAGGCTGCAGGTGCCGGCACTGCTGCCGTCGCTGTAGGTGACGATCATGCGGCTGTGGCCGAATTTCGTGCGGTCCATGCCGCAGTGTACACAGGCGTCCGGGGCTTCGACCTTATCGGCTGCCAGGCAGACGGTTCCCAGTGACAGGATCATCAAAACGGCTATCCAGAGTTTTTTCATTCGTCAGTATCTCCTTTTGTAGGTTTATTTCTTTGTGTTAGAGGGGGCTTTTACCTTGACCATATCCTTGTCGCAGCCACACTTGCCAGGCTTCTGCCCGATATAACCGCAGTTGCATCCATCACCGCAACCGCAGGCATATTTGCCTTGGACTGGCGCCGAGAGTTCCTTGCCGTCGAGCATGTAGTAGACCCGCCCTTTTTCGATTTTGGTGACGGTCGTCTTGATCATCTTCTGACCACAGGCACAGTTTCCCTCCTGCTTGCCGAGAGTTCCACATTCGCATCCTGCACCGCAACCACAGACATAGATGCTATCGCCGGCCTTGGCGTCAAACTTTCCGCTTGGCCCCATGGCGGCAAACACCAGGCTGACAGCGGCACTCACTAACAACAGGGAAAGTACGAGCAGAACTGATTTTTTCATGGTCGAGCCTCCACGTGGAAAATATTTACTGGCAAGTTTACAAGGCAAATCCCTGCTTGTCTACCGGCTAATTTTGTCTTGAAGGGCAGATCAAGAAAAAATTTAACAACGGATTGTTTGATTCTCGAAAAAACAGTTTTTGCTACGATCCTTCTTCCGTAATTCAGATAAACCTTGCCATCACGCTGATAACCCCTGCTGCAATAATCAGCCCTGCTGGTAATCCTTTCAGAAAAAGCACTCCCAAAAGTGTGCCAAGTATTGTTGCGAAAAGGATATACGGTTGCTGAAGAAAAGCGACCCCTCTTCCCCCGAGATAGGAGATTATTACGGCAGTTGCCATGGTCAAAAAAAACAAAGGATTTCTTAGGTGCGCTGTCAGGTCAGACAAGCGTACTTTTTCAGTGGCTATTGGTAACAAAATGAATACCATCAAGAAAAATATCCCCAGAGAGAAGACGGGTTTACCGAGAGATACAAGCCCCCCCTTACCCAACACAGGGGTAAGCAGGATCAACGTAACGGCTGCTGCTGACAAGATATAGTCTCCAAAACAGATACCGACCAGAGATACCATGAACAGAATGATGCTTGCCTGAGACATGTAAGCTCCTTTTATCACGCCACGATGGCTACGTTGGCAGCTGGAGGGGAGTACCCTCCAACTGCCGTTTCATGTTACAGGGTTGCGTTATCCCAGGTGCCTTCCGTTGGTACCAACCGCTTAACCATCTCCGTATCCGCCAGATCCACACGTACCAGCTGGGGGGCGACTGCCGGCTCCAATCCCGGCCGTTTCACAATCATCTTGAACGCTTCGAAGCTGGCCAGGATGCCGACAATATTTGCAACCGGACTCATAACCGTCCAGGCGCATTTTCCCTGAACATACTGGTCGGCCCAATCCATCGAAGCCCCCATTTTTACGGAATAGAGGGCGCGTTCATTTTTAATCGCGGAAATTGCCCGTCGCACATCCTCGGTCAATTCCAGGCCGTGCGAAGGATGGCGAAGGACGACCTCATAGGGTTCGGCATCGGGGGTAAATGTCATCACGCCGCCCCGGAAGGGAGGGGTGACGGCGATCCAGACCGAGGGGATGCCGAGACGGTAGGCAGCACGGTGAATGATGACCCGTGTAACCAGGTTGTCGGTGGCATCGATGACGATATCGCTGCCATCCAGAAGCCTGTCGGCGTTCTCCTCGGTAATCCACTCCTGCGAGGTTGTAATCCGGGCGCTCGGATTGATGTCTTTTACCATCTCTTCAGCCACTTTAGCCTTGGGATGTCCGAGCCGGCTGACAAAACTCAGCATCTGCCGGTTGAGGTTGCTGGCTTCGAACTCATCGTTTTCGATGATGTGCATGGTGCCGATTCCCATTCTGGCACACTGGATGGCCGCGATACCTCCCACTCCTCCGACGCCGACAATGGTGACGCGGGAGTTGCGCAGGGCCTCCTGTTCTTTCTCCGAGATCACGCCGATATTGCGACTGAAGCTGTTTGCATACAGATCTTCCATGATTGACTCTCCTTTTTGGGCTATTGGTCTGGTCACAGTTTACAGCGTCGCATAATCCCAGCCGCCGTGGGGGGGCTCGCTAACCCGCACCGGATTGCGCATATCGTCCATGTCGATCAGAACCCCCTTGGGGGCACGTGCCAGCGGCTCCCTTCCGGTGAGAATCTGCACCGCTTCATGAAAAGAAAAGAGTGCGATCAGATGGGCCCTGACCGGGGTAATGATCCAGCCGTTTTTCCCCTCGCAATAATCATACGCCCATGAGGCGGGAGCACCTTTTTCGACGGAATGCCAGGCCCTCTTCTTCTTGATGTCCGCAATCTGCTGACGCAGCTCGGCATCGGTCAACCGTTTCCCCATGCCGGGAAGGTTCAGCGCCGTTTCATAGGGAATGCCGTCTGGAAAAAACGAGGATACGAAACCACGGGTCGGCGGGCTGCCGGACATGCCCACGCTCGGAATCCCCAGTTCCCGCGCGGTGCGGTGGATTATCACCCGTGAAGGCATGTCGTCAACCGCCTCCAATACGATGTCATGCCCCTTGATCAGCTCTGTTGCGTTGTCTTCATCGACCCGCGCCATGACCGTCTTCACGTTCATGGTGGGGTTTATCTCGCGGAGGGTCTTTTCAGCGATGACGGCCTTTGATTCGTTAAGCGTGACGCTGGAGGCCAGCATCTGCCGGTTGATGTTGGAGATGTCGAAGCTGTCCAGGTCTGCCGCGGTAAGATTGCCCACCCCCATCCTGGCACAGAGGATCGCTTCATATCCGCCGACTCCGCCGAGACCGCATACGAGGACCTTTGCATCCCGCAATCTCGTCTGTTCCTCTTTCGTATATACGCCGATATTCCTGCTGGTCATCTCTTCGTAGAAAGCGTCGTGGTTCATATCCCGACCTCCTTTTCGCAATCAAGACCGCGAGGTGTCTCACCCGGCTGGTACAAAAGGCTGGTGTCGTAATTTCCTTCCAGAACCGTGTGGATAAAATGGCCGGATCCTTCCATAAGCCTGTAGGAGTGCTGCACTCCAGGATGGATGAATACCGTTGCGGGTGATTCTATGGTATGGACTTCTCCATCGAGTACCACCTCAGCCTTTAGTCCCTCCAGGTTATCTTCACTGCCGATAAAGACGTAGGTACTGCTTACCCGGTGAGCATGGGATTCCACGTACTGCGGTTGGTCTTCCGTTACATTCTTTGCCGTCCTGACCATGATGTAGACATCCGAATCGGCCAAAAGAGTCTTTTCGAGAAACACCCTCCGCTTGCCGGGCGCAAGATCGTTGTGGAAAGGCAGATCCGATGTTTTGCGTATTTCGGGCTTTATAAAATTGTCACTGAATTTTCCGTTCATTTTTTCCTCCCTTTCAAGCTTTAGTGATAAGAGTCATCAGCTTGTCATCCGTGTAATCTAAAGGATGCAAACCACACTTTATCTCGCCGACTATGCGGGATATTTCTGCCTCCTTCAGCGTGATGCCGAGCTTCAGGAGTCGTTCTGTTACTGCACGCTTTCCGGTGAGTTTACCCACGACAATTTTCCTTTCGCGGTTAATCAACTCCGGGGGGAACGGCTCGTAGATAGCCGGCTCTTTCAGGACGCCCGACGTATGCACTCCCGCCTTGTGGGAAAAGATGTGCTCTCCCACGACCGGCCTGTTCAGCGGAACCTTGACGCCGCTGAACTCCGCGACCATGCGTGTCAGCCCCTGCAGTTTCCTCAAATCCACGGTATCGATGCCGTATTGCACCTTCAGGCTCGTGGCAAGATTGCAGAGTGGGGTGATGCCGGCACGCTCCCCGAGTCCGTTCACGGTGGCATGGACACAATCGGCTCCCCCCTCGAAGGCCGCGAGAGCGTTGGCCACGGCCAGACCGAGGTCATTATGGCAGTGGGCCTCAAACTTTACGGCCGGGAATTCCTTTGTCATTCTGCGAAAAAGGGTGCGCATCTCGTCCGGAAGAGCTATGCCTACGGTATCGGGAAGGCTGATCCTGTCTGCCCCGCCATCCACCGCCGCATGACATATTTCCAGCAAAGCGTCCCCATTGGCCCTGGTCGCGTCTTCGGCGGTAAAGCGTGCCTTGAAGCCGTTCTCGACGACCCTCTTCACCGAACGGTAGGCCACTTCGGCAGCGTCGCCGGCAGTCATTCCCAGTTTCTTTTCCAGGTGCAACTGGGATGAGCCCAGGAAGAGGGCGATCCTCGGGACGTTTGTCGACAAGGCTGCATCTATATCGCCGTCAAAGGCCCGGCAATGAACGATCAGCTCTGCGTTGAACCTCTCCTTGGTCACCTCCCGGACGAACTCGTCGATATCCCGGGATGCTGACGGGTGGCCGATTTCAATCATATCCACCCCAATTTCGTCCAAGGCCCGGGCAATGTTCAGCTTCTGTTCCACGCTGAAGGAAACATCCGGTGTCTGTTCCCCCTCGCGCAATGTGGTGTCCAACAGCATGATTTTTTTCATGGTCTGCTCCTTGTCTCGGGAAGAGACGCGAGATATGCGTCCGCGTATCGGTTAAAATCATGTAACCCCTTGTCTGCCCAAGGAAAACTTTGCGTTTACCGCCTCCCCGTGCGGAAGGTACACGGATAGCGTTCCCAAAGTGCTGGAAAAATCGCGCAGGGCGAGACTCCAGCCGCTCGTGATCAGCTTCCCCTGGGTGAATCAGGCAAAAATCAGCAAGAACGTTCTGTTCACATCTCTTTCAGTTGGCGCATGGCGTTCGAAAACATTCGGGACGGTGCCGAGTGTTGTGACGGGTGCCTGCTCTCTTTCACGGAACGACAGCCGCGCCGGATGTGATCAGTACAGGGATACGATTATTTTTCAGGCGGGAATGATTACTTTGGGCGGGGGATCGGGTGGCTCGCCATGACGGGATGTCGGGCGATGGGGGGGGGCGGCATAGCGGGTTTCTTCGTGTGGTGGGTGTATCCGTTCAATTGGATGTGTGGGAAGTAGTTCGTTGTAGCCCAAACTGCCCAGGGCCAGCAGCTTGCCCTTGCCGCAAGGGCCGCCGCATTTATAGACTGTGACTGTTTTTGACTCTCCCCGCTCTGCGTTCTGGACATGTTCATGGTCGTCATCAGCATGTTGCCTGCCCTGGGCACAACAGGACATTTTTGCCGGGGGAGGGGGGCCTGGCGATCGTGCCGAACAGCATGAAACTTCCGCTGCTTCCGCACGTCCCATCTGCAGGCGTCGCTTCCGGGCACAGCAACAGCTCTTGTTGGCCCGGTTTTCGTCTGAACAACCGCAGATACCGCAATCCATCACACACTCTCCGGTGATGGCATGGGCAACGTGCTTGGAGTGCAGGGCCAGCAGCGCAAGCGGAGTCAGGGCGATGGCCAGATAGATCACCGTAAGAAAAACGGCCAGCATCCTGCGATTCGGGCGCCTCGGCCTATGCGCGTAAGAAAATGACATGGTTGTCTTTTCGCTACCGAGCCCGCCTGGTTGTATCAGTACCGATGGAATCTGCCATTATGACCCCTTGAAAAATTTGTGTGGCTGGTTTGCCGCGTAACTTTGGGGTGGTGCACCGTCTTTCATTGACCTGGTCTCTCTGATCTGCACAATCGGAGTCACCCGATGCTTCGGGTGACTCCGTACGAAATCAGAACTTGTATCCCAGTGAAAGATACACATTTCTGCCGTTCTCCGGCACCTTGATGCCGCTTTGGAAGGGATCACGGGAGTAGGAAAGGTGGCTGAAATACTGCTTGTCGAATAGATTGCTGATGCCAAGAATTACCGAAAATCCTTGGTAGTTGATGCCGCTTTTGATATCGGTCGTTACCCAGCCGGCAGTTGTTGTCTCATTGAGGCCGCTATCGACCCGGTCCTGTTCACGGGCAAGATTCTCCAGAGCTTCGAAGAAAAAGGTACCGTTGTCATAGCGCAGGGAAACGGTTCCCCTAAGTGGGGGAATCTCTGAAAGCGGGCGCCCGGCACTTTCGTTGCGAGCCTCCACATAAGAAAGAGAACCCCTTAAAAACAGGTCATAATCCAGCGAAACTTGGCTGCCCAGTTCAGCCCCCCACATGGTGGCATGAATGTTCTGGTAACTCTTCTCAAACGTCGTTGGTAACTGATAGAGATTTATATAATCCTGCAGGTCGCTGTAAAATATGGATGCCTTGACGTAGAAACGGTCGGTCGAATATTTGGCTCCGATGTCCGCCTGATGGTTGACCGTGGCTTTCAGCTCCTTATTGCCGTGCCAGTAATTCGACGTCGCGGATGGCATCATCACCGGGACATCCAGGAACAGTTCCTGCTGATCCGGGGTGCGTGTTCCGCGGGCGATGCCGGAGAAGATATCAAGGCCCTTGACCGGTGTATAGGTCAGTTGCAGGTTGGCGCTGACGTCGGCAAAATCCCGTTTTGTTCCAGCCGTTATAAGCGTGTTTGTCTTGTTGGCCTCGGCCCAGGTCAGGTCGCCACGCAGGCCGCCTTGCAGCGTGAACTGGCTACCCAGAGGGAGTTCATATTCTGCGAACATACCCAGATTGTCGATAGACACATCCGGGAGCATGGCTGTGTCACGATAGGCAAAGTACATGGCGCGGCGGTTGAGGGCATCCCAGTTACGATTGTAATAGTCGATGCCCGTCCTCAGGGTTCCCGGTCCTATTGCCAGGGCGGCATTCAGTTTTGCCCCGTAGACCTGGGTCTGGGCATCGGTCTGCATGGAGTAGAAGCGGGGGGACGTCTGTGAGCTAAAGCGGAAACGGTCATCCATCAGGTGCTCAACCTTGTCCCAGTAAGCTTGCAGTTTCAATTCCTGTAATAGTGGTGAAATCTTCTGGATGCGGTAGGTCCAGTTCAGGCGATAAGTTTTGTCGTAGTCCGCATCCATCTTCAGGTAGGGATAGAGAACATGGTCGGCATCCTGATAGGTATAACTGATCTCGCTGCGCGAGTTTTCGGTGGGGTTGACGGCAAACTTGCCCCAGCCGGTATTGATCTCATAGGCCTTGGAATCGATGGCGTTACTCTTGTAACGATTTGGACTTGTGGCCGGATAGATCTCGGTCAATCGTTTGCCGTCACCGGATTTGGGAACATCGGAATACTTGTAGGCATATCCCAGCAGGCCGTCGTAGGAATCTGTGCCATAGGAGGCCGTTGCAGCGGCATTGATGCTGTTCCAATCACCGTAGCTCAGGTTGATATCTCCGCCAAGCCCCTTGCCGGGGTTCTTTGTCTGAGCGTCAATCGTGCCGCCCAGACCGCCGGGGTTGGACAGGTCATAGGGACCCTTGACAATTTTGACCTGCTCGATCTCCGCAAAGTCAAAGTGGAAGGAAGGGGGGTCCATGCGTGACGGGCAGGCACCGTGCAGGCGGACGCCGTCCACGAGGACGTTGATGTTGTCCTTCTGGAAGCCGCGCAGCACCACATCGTTGGCGATGGCGCCCTTATGGACGTAACTGATTCCCTCGACCTGCTTGAGGGCCTCACCGATATCTCTGGCCGGACTTTCGCGAACTTCGCGGATGGTGAGGCTCTCATCTTTCGGTGATTCCTTCTGTCCGCGGACTGTAATCTCATCCAGTATTTGATTTTCGGCATGTGCCGGGTAATGCACCAGTGTCAGCAACAAAACTGCTGATAGGCTAAAGAGGCTGTTATTCTTCATCATATATTGTTCTCCTTAAGGTCTGGGTAGTATTTCTGTAACTGCAATCAAGCCCGTGCTTACATCATGTTAAATCTGATCGGTACTACAATCTCTGCACGAACCGGCGGTTTTGGGAAGGGAGCCGTATTGCGGACCGTCTCTGCCGCACCCTTGTCCAGGATCGGAAAGCCGGATGTCTCCAACACACGAATATTATGGACCGTGCCGTCTTCGGCGATGATAAACGCCACGACGACCTTCCCGCTCCAGCGCATCTTTCTGGCCATGGGCGGATACACCAACTGTTTCGTGATCAGATCACGGATATAGGTAAAGTGCTCTTTCAGATAGCGTTGCTGCGCTTTTTCCGGCGCTGGTCGTTCTTCTGCTTTCGCTATAGAGTGTTGAACGGGTATCTTGTCCTGAGACGGCGCTGCCGGATTGGCGGGGCCTATCTTCGGGCGGCTGTCAGAAATAGCAGGAACCTCAGGTGCTGCTATTGGCAGCTCCTTGGTCCGGCTCTGTTCAGGCATCGTTTTTGCCGGCTGTACCTGTGACATAGCCGGTTGACGCAGCTGAGGCAGCATCTCCGGCTTTACAGCCTCCGTCCGTCTGTCCTGAACAACAGGATGGGTAATCGGGGCTGCAGGAATTTTACTCGGATGAACCGGTGGCGCTAAATTGTCGAGTACCACCATAATAGCTTTCGGCGTTTGCTCGACGTTGTGTGAAGCCATTAAAATCAAGCTGATCGCCACTGTCAGATGCAACGCGAGGGACAAACCGAACCATTTGGCCTGTAGGGGCATGTGTATATACCTCCGGGCATGGCGCAGATATGCTCTTACCGGGACGAGCACACCTGGAATGAATGAGTGCCGTTCAGTACGTTGTGGAAGTTACAATGTACAGTTTCCTGAGTGCTGTTAAACCAGTTTCGGGGGTGGATCGGGCGGTTCGCCGTGACGGGATGTCGGGTGTTGGGCAAGGGTGGGGAAGCGGGTGTCGGTGTGATGAGGGCTGAATTGTTCCGTAAAATTGCAGAGGATCACTTCGGATATCCCAGCGCTGGAAAGGGGGAATTGTTTCCCGTTTCCACAGGGGCAGCCGCAGGCCAGGATGGTCTTCTTTTCAACGGGTTTTTTCTTGCAGCAGTCAGCGGTTTCGTCGCCATCGTCTTCGTGGACGTGAGCCTGTTGCTGCCTTTTCTTGGCACAACAACAGGTCTGATTTGCCCTGCTTTCCGGCGAACATCCGCATATGTCACAATCACCCGAACACTCCCCGCTGACCGCATGGGCAGCCACCTCCGCATGCATGGCAAACGGCGCAAGCGGTCTCGTCACGATTATCATGTACATCGTCATCAAAATAACGGCGATTACTCTGTGATACGAGCGTCTCGTCCTATGTGCTGATGGATTTGGCATGACGGTGGCCCAAAAGGTGGCGCGAAGTAATCCGCTGCGTATGTCTCGAAACAATATGCATGTCCACTTGTATTATCATGGAAACGAAAATTGTCACGGATTTATTGTGAATATATCTGTGTAGATAACTCGGAAATATAGGTGGGTATCCGATAGTTGCAGCGCTGCATCCTGAAAAATGCTAGGAGGTTGTCCTGGTTACTCGCGTAGGGACCCTGAAGTAAACCCTGAGCAAAGGATCTGCCCGGATATGCCGGTACTCAATTAATCTTGGCAAGTACTATTACTGTTGCAGCGAGTCGCGCCACTCCTTGATCAGTCCCTCATAGGTGAGGCTGTAATCCTGCAAGCCGGTTGCCACGGCCGCGGCGGTACTCATCCCTCTGCCGAGAGCGGTGAGTATGGCATTGACCCGGTGCCAACCGTAAGTGGTGACCAGATAGTTTACCATGGAGTAGCTTTGCTGATAGGCGCGCGTGGCCTCTTCTGCCGACAGTCCGCCGAAACTCCCTTCCAGTTTACGGAAATCAACGGTACTCCCTTTTGGGGCGGAGCGCATCTGTTCAACCTGGGGATGGTTGAACTGGCTTCGGCCAAACATCTCGGCAATGCCCTCGTTCAGCCAGACCGGACAGTTGCCGCGGGTCAGGTCGAAGACCACTACGTGGGCGTACTCGTGATAAAGGACCGCCCTGATGGGAGGGGTGATCTCGTTGACTGCCCCGAAGGGGAGTCGGATCGTGCCGTCGTAGACACCTCCCGACCAGTCGGGTGAGGCTGTGACGTTTTTGTAATCGTCACGCTTGTAAATGGCTACCGGTACCCGTGCCTCGGGGAAATGCCCCAGTTCGGCGCCGACCTGGTTGGCGGCGCTCTCCAGCACATCCAGGAGTGCCAGGGCCAGGGTGGTACTCACGCCGGGATCATAGGTCAGATTGAAGCGCGAGCTGTGCCCCTGGTCCATGCCCTCTTCGACGGCTGTTTCTTTGCGGGCCTTCTTCAAGACATCGATGATTTCCTGGCGCTCGGGCGCCAGTTTCAGGGCCTGTTCCCACAATTCCATGGCCGGTTGACGTTGGTCGCTTTCATAGAGGACCAGGCCAAGAAAGTAGAGTAGGTCCACGGAATTCGGGATATTCGGGCGGCTGCGCTCCAGTTCGTAGCGGGCAATATCATATTTTTTCAGGAAATAATTGCAGATGCCTCTCGACAGGCTATAGGCCGTGTCATCGGGATATAATTCAATGGCCTTGAGAAGGTTTTCATCGGCCTGTTCATACTGTCTCTTGTTGATCAGCAGGTTGCCGTAGTTGGCGTAGGCATCCGCCAGATTACGCTTGAGCCCCTCATTCAGGGGGAACAGCTCATAGGCCTTGCGCATGCGCTCAAGTTTTTTGTCATAGTCACCGGGGTTGCCGTGGCTGCCGCTTGCGTTATCGGGTTGCAGGGCATGCAGAGTGGCCGGGTAGCCGGCTGTCAGCAGGCTGAAGAGCAGGGCAGGCAGGAGCAGGTGGGTTCTTGTCTTCTTTCGTGTACAGGCTGATGTGAAGGCAGGAATCATGGGACCCCCCAGAGCGGGTCATGGGCAAACTGCATGCGCAACTGTTCATCCGGGTTCTGGCGGTAGAATTCCTCTTCGCTAAAGGAAAAATGGTAGTTTCGCAGGTAGGCAAACAGGATTGCGGCGGCCTCATTCAGATCCTGCATCTGCTGCACCTCACCGAGCCGGTCGGGATGGTATCGTTTGGATAATTCCCGCTGGCGGCGTTTGATGTGAGCCATGCTGAGCCGATCGTGCTCGCTGAAGCCGAAGACCGTCAGGGCGGCTTTCAGCTCAACATGGGTCATGGGCGGGAAAGAAAACCGTGCACCGCGGCGCTGATGCCGGCCGGGTCCAGGCCCAGCATGGCGCGCAGTTCGTGTTGTTCTCCCTGGGGGATGTAGCTGTCCGGGTAGCCCAGGCGCAAGACGCGTGTTCCGCTGAGGCCGTGCTCTTCCAGCAGCTCCAGTACGGCGCTGCCGAATCCTCCCTGCAGGGCATTTTCCTCCAGGGTAACCAGTGTACCGGTCTTGCCTGCCAATTCAAGGATCAGCGTTGCATCGAGCGGTTTTACGAAACGGGCATTGACGACCGTCAGGCGCAGGCCATGCTGTTCTTCCAGTTGCCGTGCGGCCTCCAGCGCCGGGGCGACCATGCTCCCCAGGGCCAGCAGTACGCCATCATCGCCACTACGCAGCAGCTCGGCCCGCCCGATCGGAAGAGGCCGCAAGGTCTGATCGAGCGGTACTCCGTAACCGTTGCCGCGCGGGTAGCGGATGGCTGCCGGTGCACCCAGTTCGACGGCGGTCGCCAGCATGTGTTGCAGCTCATTCTCGTCCTTGGGCGCCATGAGGGTCATGTTGGGCAGGTGCCGCAGGTAGGAGAGGTCAAAGGAACCGTGGTGGGTCGGGCCGTCACTTCCCACAACCCCGCCCCGGTCAAGGGCAAAGGTTACCGGCAGGTTTTGCAGGCAGACATCGTGAAAGACCTGGTCGTAGGCGCGCTGCAAAAACGTTGAATACACGGCGAACACCGGTCGCATCCCCTCGGCTGCTAATCCGGCCGCAAAGGTGACCCCGTGTTGCTCGGCGATGCCTACATCAAAGAAACGCCCCGGGAAATCCTTGGCAAAGGTGCTCAGTCCGGTGCCGTCGGGCATGGCGGCCGTGATGGCTGTGACCCGCTCGTCTTCCGCCGCCAGCTTGCAGAGCGCGGCGCCGAAGATGGCGGTGTAGGAGGCGGCGCCCCCCTTGCCCTTGATAACCTTGCCGGTCGCGATATCGAACGGCCCGACGCCGTGAAACAGGGAGGGGTTGTCCTCGGCTGGTTTGTAGCCCTTGCCCTTCTTGGTCAGGACATGGATCAGCACGGCATCGTTGAGCTTTTTCACATTCTCCAGGGTTTCGAGCAGCATGGGCAGATCATGGCCGTCTATGGGGCCGATATAGTTGAAGCCGAAGGCCTCGAAGAGCATGCCCGGAGTGAAGAAGCCCTTGAAGGAATCCTCGATCTTGCGGGCAACATGCAGGACACCCTTGCCCACATCCACCCGTTTCAGGAATGATTCCACATCCTTTTTGAAACGGTGCACGAACTCGCTGGACGAGGTGCGACTGAGGAAGTTGGAGAGGGCGCCCACATTCTCGGCGATGGACATCTCATTGTCGTTGAGGACGACAATCAGATCCTTGTCCAGATGGCCGGCGTGGTTGATCGCCTCGTAGGCGATGCCGCCGGTCATGGAGCCGTCGCCGATGACCGCCAGTACCTTGTTCTTTCGTCCGTCCAGGTCGCGTCCCGCCGCAAAGCCGGTGGCCGCCGAGATGGATGTGGAGGAGTGGCCCACGTCAAAGGCGTCATGGGGTGATTCTCCCCGCTTGGGAAAGCCGCTGATGCCGTTCAGCGTGCGCAGGGTGCCGAAACGCTCGCGACGACCGGTGAGGATCTTGTGGGCATAGGCCTGGTGTCCCACATCCCAGACGATCTTGTCGGCCGGGGTGGAAAATACCCGGTGCAGGGCGATGGTCAGTTCGACCACCCCCAGGCAGGGGGCCAGGTGGCCGCCATTTTTGGCGCAGGTCTCGATGATCATCTGGCGCAGTTCCGCGGCAACTTCAGGCAGACGGGCCGCGGAAAGTTTCTTCAGGTCATCGGGGCTATTGATTGTTTCGAGAATAGACATGGGAAACCTTTATCTCCAGAAAACAGTTAAAACCCAAAAGCAGTTACCACAGAGGATACGGAGGAAAATCGGGCGAGGAATTCAAAACAAAAACGTCAAAAAGATACTTCTGTCTCTGTTTTTCCTCCGTGAACCTCCCTGTCCTCTGTGGTAATGCTTTTCTTCTAGTTTTTGCGGTTAACTATGTAGGTAGCGATCTCGCGCAGCGGGTCGGCCTCGGCGCCGAAAATCTCCAGTGCGCGGAAGGCCTCGTCCATCATGGCCTGGGCCTCTTCCTTGGCTGCCGCCAGACCCATGACCGCCGGGTAGGTAGCCTTGCCGCGGGCTTCGTCGCTGCCGGCGTCCTTGCCGATCTCTTCGGTAGTGCCTTCGATATCCAGGATGTCATCGGCAATCTGAAAGGCCAGACCGGCGGCTTCGCCATAGCGGGTGATGGCGGCCAGTTTCCGCTCGTCGGCGCCGCCCAGCAGGGCGCCGGCTACGACGGAGGCCTTGATCAGGGCGCCGGTCTTGTGGGTATGGATGTATTGCACCGTCGGCAGGTCGATATCGGGCTGCCCCTCGCTCTCCATATCGACGACCTGGCCGCCAACCATGCCATAGGAACCGGCACAGGTGGCGATTTCGTGGATCACGGCCAGTTGTGCGGCCGGAGCGCATCCGACGGCAAAACGCGGGTCGCTGATCAGTTTGAAGGCTTCGGTCAGCAGGGCATCGCCGGCCAGAATGGCGATCGCTTCGCCGAAGACCTTGTGGTTGGTGGGGTTGCCGCGCCGGAAATCGTCATCGTCCATGGCCGGCAGGTCATCGTGGATCAGGGAGTAGGTGTGGATCATCTCCATGGCGCAGGCGGCCGGTATAGCCCGCTCCGTGTCGCCGCCCACCGCCTGGCAGGCGGCCAGCATCAGGATCGGTCTGACCCGCTTACCGCCGGCAAAGATCGAGTAGCGCATGGCCTTGTGCAGGTTGTGGGGCAGTTCCGATTCTTGCGGGATGAATCTGTCCAGCGCAGCATCCACTCGGGCGCACTGCGTCTTGAGATATGTTTTTAAGTCCATCGTGGTACCTTTCTGTTCGTACGTATCTATGAATTATCTGGAGCCGGGTTCTTCGGTATCGAACGCTTCGCGGGCAAAGCTGCCGTCCTTCTGTTTCAGCAGAATCTCTACCCGGCGCTCGGCTTCGTCCAGTTTTTTTGCGCAGAAAGAGGAGTGTTTGACCCCTTCTTCAAAGGCCTTGAGCGAATCCTCCAGGGAGAGCGAGCCCCCCTCCAGTCTGCGCACGATTTCTTCCAGTTTTTTCAGGGAGGTTTCGAATTTTTCAGTTGCCATATCAGCTGTCCTCAAAGGGGGGCATTATTTCAGAATCATGCTACTGCGTCAAGTTTTACGGCTTTTCGAGCTCTTCCACGCGACAGTGCGCGCTGCCGTGGTGCAGCTGCAACTTGAGCCGCTCTCCCACGGCCAGCTGGTCGCTGTCGGTCAGCACTGCTCCGCTGGTGTTTGATGCGATGGCATAGCCGCGGGAGAGTGTCCGCAGGGGTGAAAGCACCTCCAGGCGGGAGGTGGCGGCGACAAATTCGTGTTTCAGCCCCTCGACCTTTCCGGTCAGCATCCTCTCGCAGCGTACGCCAAGCAGGGTCAGGCGCTGCCTGAGGCTCTCCACCGTCCCGGCCGGATTGGCATGCAGCAAGCCGGCCTGGACTCTGTCGAGCTGTGCCCGGTTGCGGGCAACGTTGTTTTGGAGCGCCAGTTCGAGGCGGCCGGTCAGGTCGTCCACCCGTTGGGCCAGGTGTCCCAGCATGCTGCCCGGATCATGCAGCGACCGGCGCAGGGCGTCGATGCGCGCTTCCAGGCTTGCCAGACGGCTTTCGATCCCCAGGCGCAGTCGATGTTCCAGCGCCTCCAGCTGCCCGTGCAGTTCAATTGAACTGGCAATGACCAACTCGGCAGCGGCGGAGGGGGTCGGGGCCCGCAGATCGGCCGCAAAATCGCAGATCGTCCAATCGGTCTCGTGCCCCACGGCGGAGATGACTGGTATCCTGGAACGATAGACGGCCCGAGCGACAATCTCCTCGTTGAAGGGCCACAGATCTTCCAGCGATCCGCCGCCGCGGCCGACGATCAGCACATCCGCCAGCCCCAGACGGTTCATGTCGTCTATGGCGTGGGCGATCTCTCCCGCCGCGCCTTCGCCCTGTACCCGCACCGGGTAGAGCAAAATTTCCAGCGCGGCAAAGCGCCGTTTGAGGACGTTGAGAATGTCGTGGATGGCCGCCCCGGTGGCCGATGTCACCACCCCCACACGGCGCGGAAAAGTCGGCAGGGGGCGCTTGTGCTCCTCGTCGAAGAGTCCTTCCTTTGACAGGCGTTCCTTGAGCTGCATGAAGGCCAGTTGCAGGGCGCCGACACCGGCCGGTTCCAGATACTCGCAGATCAGTTGGTATTCGCCGCGTTGATCGTAGACCGATATACGCCCCCGGGCAATCAGGGCGTTGCCGTCGCCGGGCCGGAATTTGAGATTTTTTGCCGCCCCCTTGAACATGATGCAGCGCAATTGTGCACCGCTATCCTTGAGGGTGAAATAGATGTGGCCGGAGGAGGGAACAGACAGGTTTGAAACTTCGCCCTGTACCCAGACCTGTTCGAAGTTCTCTTCCAGAACCCCGCGCAGGAGGGCCGTCAGGCGGCTGATGGTCAGGATTGTTTTTTCGGCAAAAATGTCCATGAGCTCGTCATTGTAAGTAAAAAGCCGGCCGGGTCAATAAAAAAGCCCCACCCCTGATAAGGATCTGAATCTCACGGATTCAGGAAAGATGTACCCTTCAGTGTATGCAAAGCCGAAGGCCGACAGTATCTGTCGGCCTTCGGCTAACATGCGCTTCAGTAATCGTCCGAGGAACCGCCGCCGTCGAAACCTCCGCCGCCGCCGGAAAAACCGTCTCCCCCTCCCGAGGAACCGCCCCCGCCGCCGAAACCGCCGCCCCAGTAGCCCCCGCCGAATCCGCTCCCGCCATAGCCTCCGCCGGACATGCCGGCCAGAAGCATGCCGAGGAGAAACCCGCCCACCAGTCCGCCCAGCGCCAGCAGGAAGAGGGTCAGCACGCTCAGGCCGGGAAACGCCAGGGATGCGGCCAACGGCAGGCCGACGGCTCCGGCGACTCCCCCCAGGTAACGGGAGATCATGCCGCAGACAATCGCCGCAATCAGGGTAATGGCGAAGATTGACATGAACGAGGATTTCTTCTTGTGTGGTCGCCCGGCGGCATCCTCGGGCGAGGCCTTGAATTCACCCTTGGTGGCGGCCACAATGGCGTCCGTGGCGGCATTGACCGCCTGGTCGAAATTGCCGCTTTTTAGATAGGGCCGCATGACATCCCGGATGATCTTGCCGGCGGTGATGTCGGGTAAGACCCCCTGCAAGCCCATGCCGACCTCGATGCGCACCTTGCGCTCGGCCTGGGCGATGATCAGCAGCACGCCGTTGTCCTTCCCCGTCTGGCCCAGCTTCCACTGCTCGGCTACCCGGATGGCAAACTGGTCGATGTCGTCCCCCTGCAGAGAGGGGAGCGTCAACACGGCAATCTGGTTCGAGGTCTCCCGCTCGAAGCCGGCCAGCTTCTGTTCCAGGCGTGCCGTGGCATCCGCTGAAAGCAGATGGGCCAGGTCATTGACGCGCCCGGTCAGCGGCGGGACATCCAGGGCAGCGGCCAGACAGGGCAGAAGCAGCAGAAAGGCCATGGCCGAACAGATGCCGGCTACGCTACGCAGCCAAATTTTCAGGGTCAACGTGTTCATGTCGGGTCACCAAGTCACAAAGGTGTGATCAGAACTTGACCTTGGGCGCCACCTTGGCTCCCTCTTCAGCCTTGAAGGCTTCCTTGCGCTGCAGATGCAGCAGCATCGAATTGGTCAGGGAGTTGGGGAAGGTGCGGATGCTGGTGTTGAATACCTGCACCGCCTTGTTGTAACGCTCGCGGGCTACGTTGATGCGATTTTCGGTGCCTTCCAACTGTTTCTGCAGGTCCATGAAGTTCTGGTTGGCCTTCAGATCCGGGTATTTCTCCACCACCACCATCAGGCGCGAGAGGGCGCCGGAGAGCTCACCCTGGGCCTGCTGGAACTTCTTCAGGCTCTCGGGGTTGTTGAGCACATCCTTGCTGACCTGCATGGAGCCGACCTTGGCGCGGGCCTCGGTGACAGCCGTGAGGGTTTCGGACTCGTGTTTTGCGTAGCCCTTGACGACCTCGACCAGGTTGGGGATCAGGTCTGAGCGGCGCTGATAGGACGATTCCACATTGCCCCAGGCAGCGGTGACCGCTTCTTCATTGGCCTGCATGGTGTTGTAGCCGCAGCCGGAGAGTAGTGAGAGCAGCAGGAGCAGCAGGAAGATGGGGAGCTTGGTTGCACAGCGTTTCATAGGTTATTACCTCCGTGTGTTTGTGTCTGTTGTTATCAGCATTGTATGACGCCATCGTTGCGGTAGCGCAGTTTCAAGATGGTGAGCATGACGTTGCATGCCAGCGGGATGATGTTTGCCAGGACCAGTGGCGTATCGTGGATGAGGATACCGTAAATCAACCAGAGTGCAACACCAATCGCAAGCAGGAGCGGTTGCCAGATGGAGATGTCACGGGCATGTCGCGTTCTGAGGGTCTTTACCAGTTGGGGGATGGCGGCGATGCTGGTCAGGGTCCCCGCAACCAGGCCGAGGGTTGTGGGGTTCACGTTCGTTTTCTCCCGTCAAAGCCGGTGCTGGCCCAATCGATCTGGGTCAGCATGCCGCGCAGAATTGAAACCTCACGGCTGTCCAGTTCGGATCGAAAGAATATCCGGCGCAGGGAACGCATGATGTGCCCCGGGTTTTGCTCGTTGAGAAAACCGATCTTCTGCAGGCAGCTGTCCATCTGTCCAAACATGGATTCCATCTCCGCTGATGTGGCCAGTTGCTGTTCTCTGCCGCCGCCGGGAGATTCCCCGGCCTTGCCCAGCTCATAACAGAAGACCAGCACCGCCTGGGACAGGTTGAGCGAACCGTACTCCTCGGCGGTCGGAATGGTCGCATGCCAGCGGCAGAGGGACAACTCATCGGTGGTCAGGCCGCTGTCCTCGCGGCCGAAGACGATCGCCGCCCGGCAATCCGGGGTCGTCTCTTGTTTGAGTATGCCCGCGATCTCGGTCGGAGAGTAGATCTCCTGACGATACTTGCCGTGGCGTCGCGTCGTGCCGACGGTCAGGGTACAATCGGCCAGGGCGGAGGCCAGGTCGGGAAAAACCTGGGCGCTCTCCAGGAGGTCCTTGGCGGATACCGCAAATTTGAGCGATTCGGGGTGGAAACGGTCGCAGCCGTTAACCAGACGCAGTTGTCTGATGCCCATGTTCTTCATGGCTCGGCAGGCCATGCCGATGTTGCCGGGTGATTGTGGTTCGACCAGGATGACGGTGGTATGTTCGGAAAGAATGTTCATAACCTCTCGATGTGGGATGCGCGCAGCAGGCGTAACCGGGCCAGGCGCAGGCGGGCCGGTTTTTTCGCCTTCCAGGCATGGTATATGTGGAACAGCCAGAATATCGTGATGATTCCTGCCAGCGACAGTAACAGATACTGTTCGTATTTGCCGACATCTTCAAGAAACAGGGAAGCGCTTTTGCCGAATAGATAGCCTGCCAACGAGAATATGCCGGCCCATGCCAGGGCACTGACAAGGTTTATGGCGAGGAAGGTTCGCGAGGGAAGGCTGGTTATCCCCAGAATTACGGGAAGCACGATCCTGAGACCATAGGTGAAGCGGGAGATGAAGGCTACATAGGCACCATATGTTTCGATCAACCGCAAGGCCGCACGGAACCTGCGGGCAATGAAATGGAATTGCCGCAGCAGCGATTTTCCTTTCAAACGGCCAAGGTAGAAAAAAAACTGATCGCCGAGAAAAGAACCGGCAAAGGCGGTCACAACGACCCCGCCCAGGTTCAGATAACCCTGGAAGGCCAGGAATCCCGCCATGATCAGGATGGCTTCTCCTTCCAGGAATGTGCCGGCAAACAGCACCCAATAACCATGGATTTCCAGGTATTCTCTGAGAATGTGCTGAAAGTGCACCAGCTGCTCCCGTCAGCAGGTCAGGGGGGGATCGGTCGGGCGGTCAGGCCGCAAGGCGTGCCGCAATTTCCGATCTCATCAGATCGACCATCTCTTCTATGCGGGCATGGCTGTCGATGACCATGGCCTGGTCCTCTATCTGCCTGAGTATGGCTTCGGTTTTCTGAGTATCCAGCAGGGCGTTGTTGCCGCCAGCCGCCTCAAGACAGCGGTTGATCAGCAGACGACCTTCCTTGGAGAGGTAGGCCATGGCAACCTCCTGGAGGTCCTCGACCAGCTCGGTCAGCTTTGCATCGGTCTCAGGCGTTGTTGTCAGGCCCTGTGCCGCTGATTCGCCGGCCGGCGCAGTTTCTTTTTCAGGCGTTGACACACTGCCGGATTGGACGACGGAGCGGCGTGCTTCGGCGGCCTCCCACAGCTTCTGGAGGTTGACCATCTGCAGCAGGTCATAGAGCATCAGTTCGTCAACCGGTTTGGTGGAGCGCACTTCGACCCGGGCGCCGGGCAGGGCGGCAATCTTGCGCGCCTCGTCCGGTGATGTCTCTATGCTGCGGATATCGTCGTGATAAAATCCGATCGGTACGCCGTCTTTATAGAACATGATCGCAGAACGCTCATTGGTATAGAAGCGGACAACGCCATTCATCCCCTGTCCTTTGATGCGGGCCAGCAGACTCTTGATATCGACCTGTCTGACTTCCTCCCCGCTCAGGAGCCTTGTCCCGCGGAGCAGGGCCTGGGTACACATGGCAAGATCCGGGGTCATGCGATATATGTTGAGATCGCCACCTGATCTGACGATGGCATCAAACATCAGTGTTATGGCTTCAAACCCTGTTTTGTCTCTGTCAGCGGTCGAACTGACGGCGCAGATCAGTTTTCCATCGGCAAAGACGCAATAGGACTCAACCCCCGCAGCGGTGTGGTTGAGGTAACCGGTAAAGTGTCCTTTGCCAAGCTTCTCCAGTAATTCAGGGGGCTGAACCTTGTCCGTGGAGATGTGCTCATTGAGCGGGTTTGCCTTCGGCAAAAAATACATTGCCACTGCCTCCGATTGATTGATCGATGTGGGGCGTCTGCCAGGTAATCGGGTACAGGTCGGGTGTCGTGTGCATCATGCCCGCTGCGTGGGTCTGTCCGCCCGTGACGAGCCGATACCGTAAAGTATTTTAAGATCCATGTCAAAAACTAAATTTGAAGCCGGATCGTGTTGAAAATACTAATATAACCGGCTTATTGTGCTTGACAGCGCAGGTGGTGATACAGTACTTTCGTCCTGTTTATGTGTGCGTTATTCCATTGAGAATTATGACAAATCGAAAAGGATGCAACTTACGTGAGTTCTAAGAAAGATAAGCTCATAGAAGAAGCCCAGCGGCTGGCTATTAAGGGTCCGGTTGAAAAAGCCATCAAGGCCTATGAGCAGCTTGTGTCAATGGAGCCGGCCGTGCTCGGCCATCGCCAGCGCCTGGCCGATCTGCTGATTAAAGCCGGACGTCCCGATGCTGCCCGCAGCGAGCTTGAGACAATCGGGAAAAACTTTTCCAGCAATGGCTTCTATCTCAAGGCAATCGCCATTTACACGAAGTTACAGGGGTTGTTTCCCGGCGATATTCCGATTGCGTTGACGCTGGCCGGCTTGAACGAAAAACATGGTTTGACGGCAAACGCCCTGGCTGAATACCGGCGTGTCTACGAATTTTACGAAAAACAGTCCGAGACGGAGGAAGCACTCGGTATTCTGGAAAAAATGCAGAACGTCGATCCCCAGAATGTCAACGTTCGCCTGAAATTGGCGGAGTCCTACTTCAGCGCCGGCAAGACGGATGAATCCTATGCCGTGTTTGGCAAATTGGCGACACTGTTGCAAGAGCGGGGAGATCGGGCAGCCTCTGCCAAACTCAATGCACGAATAGTACAACTCTTTCCTAAAAAGCCGGAGTTTATGCTGGAGGTGCTTTCCGAACAGGTCGCGGCAGGTAATGGCGCCAGTGCCATTGCCGGGCTTCAGTCACTGTTGCGGACCAATCCCAATGATAAACGCCTTTGGGAACTGATTATTGAGGCGTACCGACAGCTCGATCAACCACAAAAGGTGAAGGTCGCCTACCAGCATTTCCTCAAGTTTTTCCCGAACGAACTGCCTGCCAAGGCGGGACTGATTCTCTGTCTGGCTGCGGAGAAGGATCTCAAGGGGGCCACGGGATTGCTCGACGCCTATGCCCAAGAACTCATTTCCGCTGGTTACCTGGATGAGCTGGAGGGTATCTATCGTCTCCTGGACGAGATTGATCCCATAAACCTGCACCTGCTGGAAGGGTTGGGAAGTGTCTACGAAGCTGCCGGGAAATCCGAGGAACGTGCATCTCTTGAAACCAAGATCACATCGTTACGGAACCTGTCACAGGGGGCCGTCCCGCCTCAAACAGCGCAAGAGCCTGCTACGGAAACGGAATATCTTACCGGTCAGGATTCGGATGAGCCGGAGTTCGGCGAAGTCTCCTTCGCGGATGTCGACAACGAGAGTGCCGAGCTGGAACATCGGCGGGATGCTGATGTCGCTGACATCGCTGATACGATGGAAGCTCTGGAGGAAGAACTCGAGATCGAGGTGGATTTCGATGATAGCGATGAACTCGAAATCCAGACGGAGGCTGAAAAAGCAGGCCTGCCCGAAGACGACTGGCTTGTCGCGGTTGGTAATATGCTGGACAAGATTGCTACGAAAACGGGAAAGGTCAAGTTTGCCAGTGCCCTGGATGGAGAGGATGCCCAGTCACATTACGACCTGGGCATGGCCTTTATGGAAATGGGACTGTATGACGAGTCCTTCAAGGAGTTTAGCCAGGCTGCCGCCGATACCAGGAGACGTTTTGAATGTTACGTATTCCAGGGAGTCTGTCTGCGGGAAAAAGGTGATCTGGACAACGCTGAAAAGGTTTTGAGAGCTCTTGTGAGGCCGGGAAGCACCCTTGAAGAGTCCTGTTCCGTCAAGTATGAACTGGCACTGACCTGTGAGGCCGCTGGGAATGCCGATGAATATGTCCGCTTGCTGACCGAGATCGATGTGGTGAATCGCAATTTCCGGGATGTTCGCTCACGCCTGGATGCAGCCCACGCTGATAAGGACTCCCTTAATTTCTCCGACGATGATTTGAAAGGCTTCGATATATCCTAACCCTGATAAACAGGATACGTACGTTATCGAAATTATTTTCTGCCTAAAAAACGCAGAAAATAATTTGTAACTTACTAAACGTGACTCGTGACCTGTCCGTCATGGGTGCCGATATGAACGTACCTGGTGCTTCGCGTGCAGGCGAGCGCGTCACTAGTGAGATAAAGGGGGATGAAGCATGAAATTAAGGGTTCTCGGTCCGACAGTCTGTTGTCTTCTTTTTGCGGTTTCGCTGGCCAGTCCCGTAGTGGCCGCGGAACTCCTCGATGTCAAACCGGTGGTATCCGCGACGGGTGTCGAAATTGAAGTCAGCGCGGATATCCCCATGACCTATACCTATTACAAGGTACCGGGAGAGGCCCGGGCGGTGGTGGATATTGCCGATGCGGATCCGGAAAAGGTTGAGCCCCTGATCGTTGTCAATAAGGGGGCGGTGGCCAGTATCAGTGTCGATAAGGCACTGATCAGTGGTATGACGGTCAGCCGCCTGGTATTCAATCTTGTCGCCGAGTCCGATATCGCGGTCACCCAGGCGCCCGATCGAAAAACCCTGCATATCTCGTTTACTGGCGGTAAAGCAATCGCCACACAACCTGTCGCGGTCCCGCCCGCAGCGCCCGTTGTTTCGGAGCCTCCCGTAAGCGCAGCACCAGCTGCAGTTGCACCGCCACCGCCAGCACCTGCCGTTGTGGAGCCTGCATCAAAAACGGCGGTCAAGGAAGAGCAAGATCCGTTGGGGCTTGATGAACCGCAGCCCGCTGTTGCACCCGTAACAGCTTCTCCAGCGGTTGTCATGCCGGTGAAAAAGCTGGAACCGGTCGTTCCGGCGGATGTACCGCCAGCCGTACCAGCCGCGACGGTTGTCAAAGGGATCATTGTCGGTGCGTCATATATCGATATCCAGTTGAATGGCTCTGCCGGGAAATTCAAGACACACCGCCTGGCACAACCGGAACGGTTATTGATCGAGATTCCGGGCACGAGTGCTATCGCCATCAAGAATGTGCAGGTCAACAGGTTTGGTCTTTCCAAGGTGCGTATCGGCACCACTCCTGGTACTGTCCGCGTTGTTCTGGATGCTGCCCGCTCCTCGTTTCCCCGGTACGAAATTGTCAATGTTACGAATGGCCTGAGGGTAAACTTTAAATAGCCGCTCACGTACAAAAGCGTATCTTTGAGCTGTACCAATCGAGCGTTACAAGAAAGTGATCACACAAAAAAACAGCCCTATTCGGGGCTGTTTTTTTGTGCTTATTGCGGTAATGACGGAGGCGACCCTATTTCTTGTTCTCATCCATGATGTAATTCATCAGAATCACAACTTCCCTGATATCCTGCTTGCTCATGTCTGAATTGGGTTTGCGCAGCATCTTGATTCCGTAAGCCTTGACGGCCTGTCGGTCAAAAATCTGCCCGGTGATCGGAGCCCTTCCCGTCTGAATGGCAACAACCGTACGTTGCATGCTGTGACATTTGGTACATTTTCTTGTCATCATTTCAAACGTTGCGTGATACTGGGGCGGTATGCTGGCGATATCGAACGTCATGGCGTCTCCGCGACCCTTGACCTTGACACGAGCCTCCGCGGCAGCTGTCACAACCAGGGTGATAAGGGCGGCCAATAGGAAGATTCTTTTCATAATGACTCCTCAATGCGTGTGGTGCTTTTCAGATGACCGTCACATCAGATCAAAGCGGGAACAGGGCTAAAAGCTGAATGTTGCTCCAACTGTCCCGATGCGATTGATGGCGCTCTGTCCGATTTCATATTTGAATTCGGTCGACAACTTGAGATTCTCGATCGGGGTATATGCCACGGTTGCTATGTAGCGTCGCGAGTAGATGTTCTTGAACGAGACCTCGGCACTTTCCTGTTGCAGGAACTCAAAGCGTGCCGCGGCGATCAGGTTGACCAGGAGCGTGACTTCACCTTCGCATGCGGCAGACTTGGAGATGACCTTGCTCCAAGGCTTGTCGGCAAGGAAAACGTTGTCATCTTCACCGATGTTGGCCAGCAGGCGCAGCCGGTAAATCTTGTAGAGCAATTCGCTGTCCAGACCGGCCCGGAAGTAGGTGTTTCTGGGGTCCGTTGAATTGCTTTTGCCGTTCTGGCCGTAGTAACCATACGCCCCGGTGGTCAGGGTCAGGAAGTCAAAAATACTTTCTTCCTTGTCCAGGTCGACATTTGGCTCATTGCCCAGATAATCGGCCCCGCCAAACTTATAGGAGATATGGCCGTAGCCTTCTTTCTGGTTCTGTCCCTTACGGTTGACGATGCCGGCGGCACCGAAGAAGCGTTTACCCAGCACGGCGTTAAGCTCAATGGCATCCTGGGGTTGTTCGATTGCAAATGCGGACTGCTGCCCAACCGTATAGGTGTACGGCAGGTAGTTGTTGGTCACGGAAAGCTTGTTGGCGGTCTTCCAGAGGCCCAGCTTGGGTTGCATGCGGCCGATCTTGACGTTGATCGGTGTCCCCAGGGCCTGACGCCATTGAAGAAAAAATTCATTGATGTCGGTCTTGTTATTGGAGGGGATCACGCTGGTGTTAGTGCCGGTCTCCTGTTCGCTATAGGCCACATAGGTGACAAAGAAACCGACCTTGTCGCGGAAGTTCCCGGCAGCGTGGAGCTTGAAGGATCGCGCGGCAAAGTCCACGTCGTTTCCACCGGTGCCCATGTTTCTCCGATCACCGGTGAAGTAGTTGATCGATCCGGTGAAGGAGACCGGCAATTGCTCGGGAATGCCGGCCAGTATCATCCCCTCGGCCTGGTTCTCTGTTGCGTCGTTTGCGGCCGCCGTGGCCGGGGTGGGCTCTGCCGCGGGTTGAGGTGTCGAACCCGCACCCATTGCCCCTGCTTTCAGCTTGCTGAGTTTGTCGGCATCGCCCTCACCTCTCACGACGGGCGCCGTAGCCGGGGCAGCTTCGCCGGCAGCGGCCGGAGCTTGTGCTGCAGGGGCGGGCAGGGCGCTCTTTTTCGTCGTTTTGACGTTTTTGCCGATGTACACGTACGAATTTTTCAGGAAGGCATCGCCGTATTCGTTCAGCTCGGGCGCAATCGTATGGCAGGTGGTGCACTCCACCTTGTGCGCGCGGGCAAAGGCCGGTACGGCATGGGCTGGGTTGGCAATCAGCAGATCCAGCGCTGCGACAAGACCGATGGTTGCTGTGCTCAGCAGTTTTTTCTTCATGGTAACCTCCAGGTGTGTCCATTCAAATTGGATATAGGGCAAATCTGCAAACAATTAGTCTACGTGATGCTGCTCACAGCTGTTGTCAGGGCCTGTTGCCGGCCGACTCCAGCAGCAGGTAATCGATCGCCAGTTGCATGTCAATGGGAGCCTGCTGGACCAAACCTGTTGCCGTACCATTGGGCGTCGTTTTTACGCCGGCCTTGAGCATGCTCGTCTTCATATTGAAGTTGTCAGTTGTTCCGGTAATAGTTTTGCCATTATCGGCACAGGAGTAGGAGGCGACGCTTTTACCGTTCAGGTTGGGGGAACGTTTTGTACCGCTGTTGATGATGACGTTACCCAGGCTGTCCCTGAAAACCGGCGCAGTGCAAAATAGATCCATGACACTCTGATTGAGTATGCCGTCGTCCAGCCAGTCCATGGAATCATACATCAGGCGCTTGACGTAGAGTGAGTTGTGGGCAAAGGCGCCCGGATCGTAATAGAGCATGAACCAGTTATAGGCGGCCCCGTAGGTGTAGGCCGGGAACAGTACCGCTCCCGATCTGGCCGGATCGAGCGGATCGATGTACGAGAGGGGATAACCGGCCCGGTCCTGTGTCGTCGTCATTGTGGAACGCAGATAGGTCTGCAGGTTGTTGCTGTTCAGCCAGTTATTGCTGGTCGCCGTTCCTCCCGGGTTTACCAGCATCAGAGCCCGGCCATCCGCATCCAGCCCGGCCGACGCGCCTGCGGCGGTTACCGCGCCTCGTCTGGCGGTATTGTTGGCGTTGACCGCAAAAAGCAGCAGCTCGCGGAAGGCGGCGAAGGCGGCATAGAAACGGCTTTTTTCAGCCTGCAGCCCGGCCGGCGTCCAGCTGTTCGGGCCGCTATGGCACGCGGCGCAGGCGTTGCTGACAATGGTCGTTATGGGCTTGGATGGATTCTGATTCATACCGGCGTCATCATTTAAGTAGGTGGCGCTTGCCGAGAGATTGACCGGCATGAACGTATGGGATGACAGTCCCGCTTTCAGCTCGGTTTTGACGTTCATATGGCAACCGATACATGGGCCGAGACCGCGGGAATCGCCGGCATTCGGCCCTGTGCCGATGGGCGAAAGCTTGTTCATGCCGATGCTGCTATGGGAATAGATCGGATTTTTGTATAACGATGCGCTGGAGTAATATTCAAAACCGGTGGCCAATTCCCGGCCATCGGGCCCGATTGGTCTGAAGACAGCCTGGGCGGCCCCACGGAAGTGATCGACAATGATCCTGGCGGTGCGGGTGTTGGACCAGTCAAGACCGCGCGCGGAGGCCATCTTGACGGTAAGTCCGAGTGTGCGCCCCGAGTGGCAGGTAATACAGATGTTGGAATCGCTGGAGTCGGGGTACTGTGCCGAGAAGCCCGTTATGGGCGGGTTGATTGGTGCGTTCGACCGGCCGGCGAAATTGTAATGGATCTTTACGGCAGGAACTTTGCGGCGTTTTGTGAAATCGTAGGCCGTACCGCTGCCGTTGTCATGGCAGGCATTGCAATTGGTGAGTTCCTTGGTCAGGTCGCGGGAGATCTTGCCGCTTGCAAATTGTGCCGGAAGCGTCCCCCCGTTGGCGATGACAATCTCGTCTCTTGTCTTTGTAGCGCTGAAACCGGGACCTTCAAACGGAGAAAGATCGCTGAAGCCCGAGGATACGAAATTGATGAATCCGGTGGTCGTGTGGCAGCGGACGCAGACCGCATTGACACCGATGCTCTCTCCGGTGACCGGGTGTGTCGTCTGCGGAGCGCTCCAGGTGCTGTCGCTCATCTCGACGGCGGCTGATTTGCGTGAGCCGTAGAGCTTGAAATCCTGTTCCCCGCGCGTTTTGGCGCGGAAACCATTCATCTCTTTCTGGGCCGGGGTGAGCAACGGGTCGGGATCCCTGTTTTCCAGGCCCCGGGTTGTGCCGTGGGCACTGCGGGCCCAGTCCTGATTATACCTGATGCTGCTGCTCGGGTCGTGGGGACCATGGCATTTGCGGCAATTTCCCTGATTGATGCCGCTGCTGTAGAGATATTTGGATGAGAGGTAGGTGCCTTCGTAGGTAGTGGAGGTTACGTTATTAAAATGAGCCCGCTCGGTATTGACAACCAGGTTGCTGAATCTATCCAGGCTGTCACCGCCCTGCTCAATATCAAAGCCGATATCCTTATGGAGTGTATCATTCGGATATCTCTGCCCGTCATGGCACTTGGCGCACTTGCCGTCGCGATCGGGATTGTTGGTGGGGGCCTTGGCCGATGTGCCCCCGCTATGACACTTGCTGCAGGATGCGGGATGCAGGTAGCCGTCGTCATGGCAGTCGGCGCAACCGGCGCCGTTTGCGGTCATATGGGTGGAAAGCCGCCATTCAGCCACGATGCTTTTTCCGGTGCCGGGTGTTTTCCAGCTGTCGCCGTCGTGGCAGCTGATACATTCAGCGGAGGCATGTAGCGCGGTGTTTGTTGCGGGGGTGGTCCCCCCACCGCCGCAGCCGCTCAGCAGTAGCAGCATGCCGGTCATGGTGAGCAGGTGGGGGTGTAGGCTGGATTTCATTACGTTACGTACCTCCTGAATCAAAGGGTGCGGATTACCATCAAAAAAAAGGCGGTAAATCCGCCTTTTTTATAGTGCCGCCTGCTGCTTTCACTATTTGAGTAATCGGTAAATATACAAAAATGTCCCGCCGACCGACAGGCCGGAAAGGAGACCGGCGTACCTGCTGATGGCTTCGGAAAACGCGACCCTGAGGGGGTAGTTATCTATGTCGGAGGTCTCATCGGACATAACGGCAATGATATCCTGCCAGTCCTTGTCCCACTGAAAAACCTGCAGGTAGAGTTCGGAACCCTTCCAGAGAAAGATGCAGATGAAAACGATGCCGAAGGCAATGAATCCCCGCGAGATGGTGGCATCCTTGATCGATTCGTAGATCTTGCGCAGGATTTCCAGGTTCATGACGCAGAGAAAGACCCAGATGGCATTCTCGATCATTCTGATGTTTCTGATGGTATTCGGGCTGGGTGTCGGGTTGATAATCAGGAAAGCGCCCGATCCGGCCAGGATCACAACCGTTGAGAGATAGACAAATATCTTCTGACCGGAGATCTCGAACGTCTTGCAGAATACGTAATATTCAAGGAATCCGTGGGTGATCAGCATGACCGCCACGGTCCCGATTATGTAATGGAAGGCGGAGAGCTTGTAATAATGAACAAAGGGGTTGATGGCGTAGGCCTGGCCGATGAAGATCAGGAAGAAGCCGATTGAAATACTGGTCCAGACGCGGGCATTTCCGATGCTGAAATAAAAGCTGATGGCCCCGGCAAGTCCCCAGAAAATTACCTGGATGAGATCAAATGGATTTAGTTGGGTGATCAGTTCGACGAGTTGTTGCATATACCCTCCAATGACGACCTGTCTGCACGTTAGAAATTATTCTGTTGTGGATAAAATAATTTTTACAACGCAAGTATCCCGATATTCAGGGCAATCTTAAAACTCTGATTTTGCCGCGCTGATCAGGGCGGTAAGTTTCTGCATCAAGAGTTTGGTGTTGGTGGCACTGATCAGCAATTTGGCGGCCCGCTCGATACTGTTGAGAAGTTTTATCGAGGCGGATTCGTCCAGGATGCAGGAGTTACCGCCCAGTTCGGAGATCTCCTTATCGACGATGCCGCGACCAACCTTGCCGATGTATTCGACGACAATCCCCTTGAACCTGTCTTCCAATTCGGACAGCTTGATCGCAACGCTTTTCTGGTCGCGTTCTTCCCGCTCCCGGTTGATCTTGGCATTGTCCGTTTGATGACGGGCGACGCTGGTCTCCCAGATCTTTTGGATATTGGCGACCTCCAGGAGGTCGACGGCCATCAGCTCCTCCACCCCCTGGGTCGAGTAGAGATCGATCTTTGCTCCGGGCAGACCGGCAATCTTCTGGGATTCGGTCGAAGAGGTCTCGATATCGTGCGAACCATCGTGGAAGAAGCCCAGCGGATTGCCGTCCTTATAGAAGATCATGGCGGAGCGATCCGCGGTGTAGATGCGCAGACAGCCATTCAGCTGGTCGTCCTTGATCTTCTCCAGCAGGCTCTTGATGTCGATCAGTTTCAGTTCCTGGGCCTTGTAGAGGATCTCGCCCTGGAGCAGGGCGTGGATGCACATGGTGAGATCTTTGGAGAGTTTGTAGACGTTCATGCTGCCGCTGTTGGAGGTCACCATCAGTTCCGCCAGTGCGGAGAGCGCTTCGAAGCCGGTCTGGCGTTCTCCGCGTTGTTCTTCGAGGAGCGCACTGACCAGTTTACCTGTTTCAAATACGAGGATGATCGTTGAGGCTTGGAAGATAAAGCTGGCGTAGCCGGTAAAGCCACCGGAACTCAGCTTGTTCATGACCTCCGGCAGCTTCAGCTTGGTGGCTGCCAGGTTTTCAAACAGGGGGTTGCCTTTGGGAAGAAGGAACATCTGCGCCTCCTGAGTCGGATGGGCTTCGCATCAGCCTTGTAAACAGTCTACATCCTTTAGATTAATTAACGGAGGATGTCAAAATAAATAAATGTAATAAATAGTACGGAATTGCCTGAAATTACAGTACTTAATTTGAGACCCACTGTACGGCATATAACGTAAAAGTGTGTGATATCACGTAGCTGGTGTATCTCCTGTTCATCCCGATTCGGAAACAAAAGAGCTTCTATTTTACTGACATATAATAAAGGCAGTAGGGTTAGCCGATCAGTCGGTTCCTGCTGCCTTTTATTAGGTACAAATCTATGTTTCAAACTCTATGCCATGTAATGCCCGCTAGGGCGTCTGAGCATCTACCACGGCAATTGCCGCCATATTGACGATATCATCCACGCTGTCGCCGCGCTGCAGGACATGCACCGGTTTATTCATTCCCATCAGGATCGGACCGATGGCCTCGGCGCCGCCCAGGTGATGGAGCAGCTTGTAGCAGATGTTGCCCGAGTTCAGGTCCGGGAAAATCAGGATGTTGGCGTTGCCCTTCAGTTTGGAGAAGGTGAAGCCTTCCAGCAACTCCGGCACAACCGCCGTATCGGCCTGCATCTCGCCGTCAATGACCAGTTCCGGCGCCCGCTCCTTGACGATCTCCACCGCGCGGCGGACCTTTTTGGCCTGTTGGTGATCGACCGAGCCGAAGTTGGAGAAGGAGAGCATGGCGACCCGCGGTTCGATGTCCAGCATGCGCACCTTCTCGGCGGCCAGGATGGCGGTTTCGGCCAGTTCCTCGGCGGTCGGGTCGATAGTGACGGTGGTATCGGCCAGGAAGTAGACGTCGTTTTTGAAGACCATCATGTACAGACCATGCACGCTGGAGAGGCCTTGCTGTTTGCCGATGACTTCCAGGGCCGGCCGGATGGTTTCCGGGTAGTGGGTGTCGATGCCGCCCAGCAGTGTGTCGGCCTCGCCCATGCGCACCATCATGGCGCCGAAATGGGTGCGTGACTTACGACGCAGGATACGACTCGATTCGGAGAGAGTCAGCCCCTTGCGTTGGCGCAATTGGTAGAGTTCGTTGGTGTATTTTTCGGTCAGTTCCGAGTCGGCCGGGTCGATGATCGACACATCCAGTTCGATATTCAGATCAGCCATTTTCTTTTCGACTTTCTTGCGGTCGCCGATCAGGATCGGTGTGGCGATCCCTTCGTCAACCAGTTCCTTGGCCGCGCGGAGGATCTTTTCGTTGTCTCCTTCGGGGAAGACGATGGTCTTGGGATCGCTCTTGGCCTTGTTGATGATCATGCGCATGATCTCTTTGGATTTGCCCTGGGTCGATTCCAGGTGTTCGATGTACTTGGCCATATCCTCGATCGGCTGGCGGGCGACACCGCTTTCCATGGCGGCCCGGGCGATGGCCGGAGCGACGTGCAGGAGGACGCGCGGATCGAAGGGCTTGGGGATGATGTAGTCACGGCCGAAGACGAATTTCTGGTTGCCGTAGGCCTTGCAGACCGAGTCGGGACACTCTTCGCGGGCCAGTTGTGCCAGGGCCTTGACCGCCGCCAGTTTCATCTCTTCGTTGATGCAGGTGGCGCGACAGTCCAGGGCACCGCGGAAGATGAAGGGGAAACCGAGGATGTTGTTGACCTGGTTGGGATAGTCGGAGCGGCCGGTGGCGATCATGACGTCGCTACGTACAGCACGGGCCGCTTCCGGGGTGATCTCCGGGTCGGGATTGGCCATGGCGAAGATGACCGGGTTGGGGGCCATGCTGGCGACCATCTCGGGGGTAAAGGCCCCCTTGACGGAGAGGCCGAAGAGGACGTCGGCCCCGGCGGCGGCTTCTTCCAGGGTGCGGAAATGGGTCTCGGCGGCGAAGAGCTCCTTGTAGGGGTTCATCCCCTCCACGCGTCCCTTGTAGATGACCCCCTTGGTGTCGCACATGATCATGTTGTTGGGCTTGACCCCCAGGGCAATGGCCAGCTTGGCGCAGGAGTTGGCCGCTGCGCCGGCGCCGTTGACGACGATGCGGATATCCTCGATTTTTTTATCCACCAGATAGAGGGCGTTGAGCAGCGCGGCGGAGGAGATGATGGCCGTGCCGTGCTGGTCGTCGTGGAAGACCGGGATGTTCATGGTCTTTTTGAGGGTCTCTTCGATGTAGAAACATTCCGGGGCCTTGATGTCCTCCAGATTGATGCCGCCGAAGGTCGGTTCCAGCAGTTGGCAGGCCTTGATGATTTCATCCGGGTCCTCGGTGTTCAGTTCGATGTCGAAGACGTCGATGTCGGCAAAGCGCTTGAAGAGAATGCCCTTGCCTTCCATGACCGGCTTGCCGGCCAGGGCGCCCAGGTTGCCCAGTCCCAGGACGGCGGTCCCGTTGGAGACTACCGCCACCAGGTTGCCCTTGGCGGTGTACTTGTAGGCATCCTCGGGGTTCTTCTGGATGGCCAGGCAGGGTTCGGCGACACCGGGTGAGTAGGCCAGGGACAGGTCGGCGGACGTCTGGCACGGTTTGGTGGAGACAACTTCGATCTTGCCTTTTCTTCCACTGGAGTGATACTCAAGTGAGTCTTTGAATTTTGCCATCATGGTCTCCCTTATTTTAGTAATGGTAAAAAAACAGGCGTTTGTTTGTGGTTAAAGTGCTTTTCTTTTACTAAAAATGAAAAACAATATGCCTCTGTTCTTGGATTTGTCAAGCAGTTAATACTACGTAGTAAAAAATCATTCTATTTATGAACAAAGGCCTTGCCTCTTTTACGGCGCAGGCTACAATTCCTAGCCGACACGGATCAGCCGGAAAAGTTCCGGCTACCTGTCCCGTGGGTGTAGCGAGCTTCACCACATCATGGAGATAAAACATGGAGCGTATCTGGGCGCCTTGGCGTCAGTCATATGTCACGAATGCCCACGCCGATACAGGCTGTATCTTTTGCCCGGATCAGTCGGGCAGAGATGACCGGGAGCGCCTGATTCTGACCAGGAGCGAGCATGCCCTGTTGATACTCAATCGCTATCCCTATACCGGAGGCCACCTGATGGTGGCTCCGCTGCGCCACACGGCGGAGCTGGACGAGTTGTCCGACGCAGAACTGCTGGATCTGACACATCTGCTGCGCCGGGGATGCGCACTGCTGAGGCGGGTCGCCAATCCCGACGGTTTCAACGTGGGCATCAACCTGGGCAAGGCCGCCGGGGCAGGGGTGGCGGAGCATCTGCATATCCATATCGTGCCCCGCTGGAACGGCGATTCCAACTTCATGACGGTTGTCGGAGATGTGCGGGTCATTCCTGACGGGCTGACGGAAACGTTTGAACGTTTGTCCCATGCACTTGCGGAGGAGGGGTGAAGCCTGCCATGGAGCGTTTATTTATCGGCGTGGATGTGGGGGGGACCAACCTGCGCAGCGCCCTTGTTGACGGTGATGGGCGCATCGTGGAACGTCGTCGCTGTGCAAGCCGTATCGAAGAGGGGCGGGCGGGCTTTTGCCAACGCCTGCTGGCGGAGATTTCCGCGCTCAAGGATGTTGCCGCGGCGCGGGGAGCAGACGCGACGGCGGTCGGCATCGGCGTTCCCGGTCTGATCGCTTCCAATGGCCTGATCCATTCATCGGTCAACATGCAGCCGCTGGAAGGGCTCAATCTGGCTGAACTCGTCCAGGCGCGCAGTGGGCTGCCGACGGTCTGCGGCAATGATGCCAATCTGATTGCAGTGGGTGAGCAACGTTTTGGCGCCGGGCGCGGGGTCGCTTCCTGCCTGGTGGTTACCATCGGCACCGGGCTGGGAAGCGGGCTGATCCTGGATGGCCGCCTCTGGACCGGCACCGGCGGTTTTGCCGCGGAATTCGGGCATGTCACGGTCGAGCCGGAAGGTCGCCCCTGCCCCTGCGGCAACCGGGGTTGCCTCGAACAGTATGTCTCCGCCGGAGCTCTGGTACGTCTTGCACGGGGCTGTCTGCCGGAACAGACCGGCGGAGTGCTGAGCGCGGAAAGGGTGGCCGCCCTGGCACAACAGGGTGATGCCGCGGCGTTGGCCGCATTTGATCAGCTGGGCTATTGGTTGGGTATCGCTCTAGGCTCTTTGATCAGTACGCTCAACATAGAAACCGTCATTATCGGCGGTGGTGTATCGGAAAGTTTTGAGCTGCTGCTGCCGGCAGTGCGGCGGACTATCCAGCAGCGTTGTTTTCCCCAGCTCTACGCAGGGCTGGTTATCGAAAAGGCCCTCCTGGGCGATGATGCCGGCCTGCTTGGTGCCGCGGCACTGGCGGCAACGGTTTGCGGGGATGCCGGCTGATCCTTGAACCCGGATCGGCGTTTTCTCTCGCAAAGTCGCACCAGAAGTAGGCGCTTCTAAGCGAAGGTCGCCAAGAAATTCAGATAGTTATCGTGAAAGAGATGTTCACCAAACGGGCGAAAGGCCAGCACCTGATAACTGGTTGATGTAACTTTGCGTTCTTGGCGCGCTTTGCGCGCTTTGCGCGAAACTGCTTTTTTAGGTAGAAATAGCCGTTGTCCACGAAACAGACGAAACTCACCGACACCACAAGATACAAAAAAGGCGCCCTCCCTGCGGAAGGCGCCTTTTTTACATAGGTCGGATCAACTTACATCTTGGTGTGGCACTTGATGCAGTTGTCAAGATCGAAGGCATCTTTGCCCTTGCCGTGGCAGGTGCCACAGGCCTTGCCTTTTTCCATGTCGGCCATGCTGGCCTTGGTGCCGCCGACGCGGTAGGGGAAGATCTTGGTGTGGCAGTCGGCACACTTGTAGGTTTGCAGGTGGAATTCGTGACTGAAAGTGGCTTCACCGGCCGGTTTGGGGATCATGTAGTTGAGCACGCCCGGTTTCAAGCCCTTGTGGCACTTGGCGCAGTCACCGGTTGTGGCGAAGACCTCTTTGCCGTTGTGGCAGGTGCCGCAGGACTTCCCTTTTTCCATATCGGCCATGCTGGCCTTGCCGACGACGGCCTTGTAGGGGAAGGTCTTGGTGTGGCAATCCTTGCAGGCGTAGGCAGCGGTATGGATGTCATGGCTGAAGGTGGCCGGGGTAAAGCCCTTGAGCTTGAAAACGATATCCTGGGGCTTCATCCCCTTGTGGCACTTGGCGCAGTCACCGGTTGTGGCGAAGACTTCCTTGCCGTTGTGGCAGGTGCCGCAGGATTTTCCTTTTTCCATGTCGTCCATGCTGGCCTTGCCGACGATGGCCTTGTAGGGGAAGGTCTTGGTGTGGCATTCCTTGCACTGGAAGGCAGCCGTATGGATGGCATGGCTGAATGTGGCCGGGGTAACTCCCGGAATTTTAAAGACGATGTCCTTGGGTTTCATGACACCCTTGTGGCAGCGTTCACAGTTGGCGGTTACGCTGAAGGCTTTCTTGGCGTTGTGGCAGGCACCGCAGGTCTTGCCTTTTTCCATCTCGCTCATGGTGACGGGTTTGCCCTTGCCGGTAATGACCTTGCCGTTGTGACAGCTTTTGCAAGCGCCACCGGTCTTGGCGATATGCCTGGCGTGGCTGAATACCGCGTCGCCCAGCCCCTTGATCTTGTAGGCGATATCACGGGGTCTTCCCTTGTGGCAGCGGACGCAATCCTTTTCGGAGGCAACACTGAAGGCCTTGACGCCCGTGTGGCAGGCACCGCAGGATTTCGTTCTTTCCATCTCGGCCATGCTGAAGTGACGGCGCTCCTTCAGGCTGAAGATGGCATTATGGCAGATTTTACAGTTGTTGTTGTATTTGGCCAGGTGAAACTCGTGGCTGAAGACAACCGGATCGGCATTTTTGAAGGAAAAACTGATATCCTTGGTTTCCGCCGCCCCGCAACAAACGGCGCTGAGCATTACAATCGCATAGACTAGCAGCACAAGGTGTTTCCGCATGAATTCCACTCCTCTGGATTAAAAGATTACATTTTCAAGCCAGTTACTATACATACCGGTCAGATTATCGTCAATTGTAATTTGCCGCGAGGCGGTATGGCGTGGCGGCATCCGGCGGCAGGTAGCTTCATAATCGGGCCGTTGTTTCCGGCCGACACTCACCGTGGGGAGGCTAGGTGACGCAGACCCGGCGGACCTCGCCCAGATCGGTCAAACCTTGAAACACCTTCAGCAAACCATCCTGCTTGAGAGTCGTCATGCCATCGGCAATCGCCTGGGCACGGATCAGGTCCGTATCGGCATGTTGCTTGATCAGTTTCTTCAACGGCTCCGTGCAGACCAGCAGCTCATGCATGCCTACTCTTCCCTTGTAACCGCTGTTGAGGCAGGCCCGGCAGCCGACTGCCCGCGGCAGCAGGATGCTCTCCCTGGGGATACCCGTGGCCTGAAAGGCGTCCGCTCCAAACTCCGCGATGATCTCGTCCAATTCCGCAGCCACGGGGCGATAGGTCTCGCGGCATTGGGGGCAGAGCCTGCGCCCCAGGCGCTGGGCCAGGACGATCAGCAGGGAGTCGGAGAAGCTGAAGGGATCAAGCCCCATTTCGAGCAGGCGGGTGACGGTTTCGGGGGCCGAGTTGGTATGGAGGGTGGAGAGTACCAGGTGGCCGGTGAGAGAGGCCTCGATGGCGATGGAGGCGGTCTCCATGTCACGCATCTCCCCGACCATGATCACGTCCGGGTCGAGGCGGAGGAACGAGCGCAGGGCCGTGGCAAAGGTAAAGCCGATTTTCGGATGGACCTGTACCTGTCGTAACCCCTTCTGGGTGATTTCCACCGGGTCTTCGGCGGTCCAGATCTTGACCCTGGGGGTGTTGATGCGGGCAATCCCCGCATGGAGGGTGGTGGTCTTGCCGGAACCGGTGGGGCCGACCACCAGCACCAATCCGTAGGGTTTGCTCAGGGCCGTTTCAAAATGTGTCCGGTTTCTTGTGGTCAGATCAAGCTGATCAAAGGCCAGCGCTCCCCCGACGTTCAGCAGGCGCATGACCACGTCTTCCATGCCGCCGACCGTCGGCATGGTCGCTACCCGCAGCTCCAGGTCCAGGTGACCGAACCTTTTGAAGTTGATCTTGCCGTCCTGAGGCTTGCGGCGTTCGGCGATATCCAGCTCGGCCATGATCTTGATCCTGGACGGAATCGCGTATTTGTAACGGTAGGGTAGCTGCTGGTAGAGCTCGCAGCAGCCGTCGATCCGGAATCTGACCTCGATGTTGTTTCTGCCGGGGTAGGGCTCAATGTGGATGTCGGAAGCGCCGCAGGCGTGGGCGTCACAGATGATCTTGTTGACTAGCTGGACAAGCACGCTGTCCTTTTCCGTGGCCCGCCTGGCCTCGCTTTCGTCGTCGGGCTCGACCTCTTCCGTCTCGGAACCGGCGATCAACTCCTTGAAGGAACGGGCATCGTCCTTGACATCGAGCTTGTAGAGCGTCGCCTGGGCCGCGGCGATCTCTTCTTCCGGCGCCACTACCATCGTGCAGTCCAGGGGGGTGATGGTGGCCAGCTCACGCAGCTCTTCACCGGTCAGGGGGGTGGTGACCGCCAGGGTCAGGCTGTTGCCGCTCTTGGCGATCGGCAGCAGCTTGTGTCGTTGGGCGTAGGAGAGATGGATGAGCTTGGCCAGTTCCGGATCCAGGAATTGGTTATGCAGTCGGACGAAGGGCAGATCGTACTGCAGGGCGATCGCCTTGGCGAGGGTCATTGAATCGATATTGTCCAGATTGAGCAGCACCTGGCCCAGGGGCAGCTGCTCCAGGCGGCTCATCTCCAAGGCGACGTCCAGGTCCTCGGGATCGATGAGCTTATTTCGCCGGAGTACCTCTGCCAGGGGCATCCATTTGTCGGTCTGTTCGAGCCGGGTCCGCAGATTCGTCTCACTCAGATGGCCGAGTTTGACGAGGATCTGCCCCAACGGCTGCTGGGGGGCGTATTTCTGCGCCTCCAGTGCCTGGTCCAGCTGGTCGGCGGTAATCAGCCGGTCTGCTATCAGGATCTCACCCAGCTTTCGATTGTCGCTCATCGGTTGCTCCTCAGGAGGGCCTTGTCCTGGAGGCTCTTCAAGGCGTCGAAGCGGGATGGGGTCAGGGTGATCTTCTGATCGGCGCGGGTGATGCGGAAGAGCCGGGTGACGGTTTCATTGGCGCCGGCGCAAACAAAATCGCCTTCCCTGGCCAACACACTCCTGTTGGAGGAGATACAGGCGCCGAGTCCCGAGCTATCGATGAAATCCACCTTGCTCAGGTCCAGCAGGAGATAGAGGTAGTTCTTTTCCAAAAGCCGGGCCACCTGTGTCTTGAGGATCTCCGCGCTGCTGGCGACCAGGTTGCCGATCGGTTTGAGGATCACCACGTTGTTGTCCATTTCCATTTTAATTTCCATCACCCCACTCCTCCCTAGCCGTCATATCTTTTATACATGGTGAGGATGTTATTCCCGTCACGGAAAGCGTATTCCAGCGTATCGACCATCCGTTGCATCAGGGCCAGGCCATAGCCTCCCTCGGCGCAGAAGTGGGGGACGGCATTGTCCGGCAGGGAGGCGGGGACGGTCGGGTCGAAGGATACCCCGGCATAGGTCAGGTGCAGGGCCAGGCCGCCGCGCTCGGCGGTCACCTCCAGCTGGATGGTGGGAGCACCGGAATGCTCCACGGCATTGTTCATCGCCTCGCTCGCGGCCAGGCAGAGTTCGTCACTGAAGGCGCCCCCTTCGGGCTCAAACATGTTTCGACAGATTTTTCGCAGAGCCTCCCGCGCCAAATCCACATTGGCAAACTCCGCGGCAATGCGCATCTCCAACAGCCGCTCGCCCATTATCATTCCTCCCGTCTGAGCGCCAGCATGGTGATGTCATCGTTGAAGCGCCCGTTGCAGAAGTTCTCCAGTGCGGCAACGATGCGCGGCACCATCTCGGCGGGAGCGGCCTTGCAGGCGGTCAGGGTCTCCGCCAGGTGTCCTTCAAAGGCCTCGCCCCTCTCGTTTTCCGCTTCGATGACCCCATCCGTATGCAGGAAGAGAAGGTCACCCGGTTCAAACTGCGCGGAGATCACCTCCCAGCTGTCGCCACTGTCCCAGCCGATGGCCGGGCCGGTGGATTCGAAGGGGAGCAGATCTGTCCCGCGCAGCAGGTAAACCGTGGTGTGCCCGGCGGAAAGGAGCCGCATCTCCCCGCTCTCCCGGTCATAGGTGATATAGACCAGGGTCAGAAACATACCGCTGTCGATCAGCATCGGACAGAGCAGGCGGTTGGCGGCGCCGACCACCGCCAGGGGATCGTGCAGGGACTGGCCGAGCGAGGAAAACATCCCCTTGCAGACCGCCATGAGCAGGGCGGCGGAGGTGTCGTGCCCCGAGATGTCGCCGATCAGGCAATGCAAATGATTACCGCTCTCCCAGGCATCGAAAAAGTCGCCGCCGATCTGGTCCGAAGGGCGATAAAAGGTCGCCGCGCTGAAGCCGGGAAAGACGAGGCAGTGGGGCAGGATACTCTCCTGTATTTTGTGGGCCAGGACCCGTTCCTGCTCCAGTTCCCGGTTTTTGCGGGTCAGATCTTCCGTAAGCTGGCGGTTGGCCACTTCCAGGCGGCGTTTCTCCAGAACCCTGGCGACCGATACGCTGATCGTCTCCTGGATGTTCTCGTCCTTGAGGAGATAGTCGCTGGCGCCGTTCTTCAGCGCCTGAATGGCGACCGAGATCTCGCTGTTGCCGGTGAGGATGATGATCGGCGTATCCCCACCCCGGCCGCGGAGTTCGTCAATCAGCTCCAGACCGTTCATCACCGGCATATTCATATCGGAAATGATCAGGCCGATATCGGGCCGGGCGGCATGGATCTCCAGTGCCTCCCGACCGTTGCCGGCCGTCTCGACCGGATAGCCCTCGCCATCCAGGATCAGCGACAGCATGTCGGCTACGAAGGGATCGTCATCCACAATCAGGATCCTGCATTTGCTTTTATCCATGGCGTTGTCCCTCCCTGTCCTCGGCGGCTACCACCCGGTTGCGACCCTCTCGTTTGGCCTGGTAGAGCGCCTTGTCGGCCGCGTCGTTCAGGGCGATGCCGTCGCCGATGGCGGGAAAACCGGCGATGCCGCAGCTGAAGGTAACCGTAAATTCCCCATCGATGGCTTCGTGTCGGATCTGCTCGAAACTCTGCCGGATTTCATTCATGATCCGGTAGGATGTGCCCACATCCGTGTCGGGCAGGACCACGGCAAATTCCTCACCGCCATAGCGTCCGACGATGTCGGTCTTTCTGAGACGCTGCTGCAGGAGTCGCGAGAGCATGACGATGACCCGGTCTCCGGTGGGATGGCCGTAGGTGTCGTTGATTACCTTGAAATGGTCGATGTCGATCATGGCAAAGGAGAACGTGCCGTTACTCCTTCTGGCGCGTAGCACGGTCAGTTCCAGTTGTTCCTTGATCCGCGTATGGTTGAGCAGCCCGGTCAGGCTGTCCCGTTCCATGAAGGTGCGGATGATCCGCATCCGTTCCGCCCGCATGGTCACCGAGGCGATGAGATGTTCCGCCACGATCGGCTTGGTCAGGAAGTCGTCGCCCCCCATGCGCATGGCCGAGAGTTGTATGTTGATGTCCTTTTCAGAGGAGAGGAAGACGATCGGGATACTGACATGGGCCCGCATCTGACGGATAACCTTGGCCAGTTCGTTGCCGTTGCAGACCGGCATGTACATATCCATCAGGATCAGGTCGGGATTGAACTCCACCAGCGGCTTCATGACCTGGAGCGGGTCGGTGACGATGACCGTGCTCATGCCGTAGCGTTCAAGGATCAGTGAATGATAGGTGGCCTGAACCAGGTCGTCGTCGACGATCAGTATCCGGTAGGGAGTGCCGTTGTGCGGTGAGGTGAGGGTGTCGAGCCGATCGATGAGGCTGTCGATCGCCACCGGTTTGACGAAATAGGCATCTCCGCCGGCCTTGACCGCCTGCAGGCGGGCATGGAGATCGCTGCGTCGGGAAATGAATATGACCGGAAGGGGGGCCAGGCTCTCCTGGCGAAGCTCGGCAACGGTTTCCGCGCCGGCGGTCTCCCCTTCGGGAAAGATCATGTCCATGATGATTGCCGCGGGGGGCGCGCTCAGCACGGCCTGCTTGAGCTCCCCTAACTCGGAAAAGGAACGTACCTCGTAACCGAAACAGCCGATCTGTAATGCCAGGCTTTCCAGGAGCGGGATATCGTCATCCACCAGGAAGATCGATTTCTTTTCCCCGGAGAGATCCCGGTCAACGATGGCCTCTTCGCTCCGCTCACTGGGGGAGGGACCGCAGTCGTGCGTGCTGGCCTGCTGTAACAGCGTCAGCGCTGCGGCGATGTTTTCGATCAGCTCTTCGTTGAGCGGCCTGTCTGCGGCCAGGATGCCCTTGACGAGCCGCTCCGCATCACCGGCGCTGGCGCCGATGTTACGGAAACCGAAGGTCAGTGCCGAACCGGTCAGCGTATGCAGCATGATTGCCAGTTCATGCAACCCGGCCCGGTCTGTCGGTTTGGCGGCTATTCCGGCCCACTGTTTGGCGATGGCTTGCACCTTGTCCGGTATCTGCCGTGCAAAGGATTCCCGCAAGGCCCGCAGCTTCTCCTTGGGTGAAGGATCGTGAGCGGGTGCGGAGCTATTTTCTGTCGGATTCATATTCATATCGGTCCCTGGTTTTTGGCGGATCGGGTGCAACTGTAATCAAAATGATTGTTGATTTCGGAGAGACCTGCGAGGTTTCGAAAACCTTGCAGGTCTGCTACATGGCACATGGAACCAGACCCTGTCGCGGGCATCAGCCGACCAAGTTCTGGACCGTCTCCAGCAGGTTGGACTGCTCGAAGGTCCCTTTAACGATATAGGCGTTGGCGCCGACCGTGATGCCACGGCGCTTGTCCTCTTCCTTTTCCCGCGAGGTAAGGATGATGATCGGCTTGTCGGCGTAGCGCTCGTCGCGGCGCAGTCTCTCCGTGAGGGAGAAACCGTCGAGGAGCGGCATCTCCACATCGGTGATGACGGCGTCGTAGCTGTTTCGTTGTGCCATTTCCAGCGCTTCCAGGCCGTCTCCGGCCAGGTCGATGCTGTAGCCGTAGGCTTCCAGTATGCTTTTCTCGATCTCGCGGGTGTTGAGCGAATCGTCCACCACCAGGATCGAAATCTGCCGGCGCTCCCCGACAGGCTTCACGGAACGCAGCTCTTTGATCTCCCGGGCACCCTTGAGTAGTGTCGGCACCTGCAGGACGTTGATGATTTCGTTGCCACTCCCCAGCGCCACACCTGACACCAGGCGGAGGTTTTTAAGGTGGGGGGGCAGCGGTTTGACCACCATGTCCGCCTCGCTGAGCAGGCTGTCGACAATCAGTCCCACCCGCTCGTTTCCGCTGGAGACGATGGCCAGGTTGACGGCATCGCCCGGCTCGCCCCCGCTGCGCGCGATGCCGAGGAGCAGAGCCAGCTCCTCGACCGGAATGATCTGCTCCCGTAGCCTAAAGGCCCGGCGATGCACCACCTCGATGATCTCCTGCCGCGGCACGGCCACGATTTCGCTGACCGCGCTGGCCGGCAGGGCGAAGGTCCGCCCGCCGGCAACCACCAGCAGCAGGCGGAATACGGCCAGGTTGAGCGGGAGCTTGAGGTAAAAGGTGATCCCCTGCCCCGGGCGCGTTTCGACGCGGATCGCCCCTTTCAACTCCCCGACCACGTTGCGATGTACCACGTCCAAGCCCACTCCGCGACCGGAGAGGTCGGTGATGATCGGGCTGGTGCTGAAGCCGGGAAGAAAGATCAGGTCGATGATTTCGCTATCGGACATGCGTGCCAGGGTCTCTTCGGGAAAGAGCTTCTTCTGCAGGGCCTTATCCCGTAGCTCTCCCACGGAAAGCCCCCGCCCGTCGTCCTGGACCGCCACGGTAACGCAGCCTCCATCGTAGAAGGCGAAGAGCCGGATCGTTCCCTGTGCGCGCTTGCCGCTCTTCAGCCGTTCTTCGGCCGGTTCGATGCCGTGATCGACCGCGTTGCGGATCATGTGCAGCAGCGGGTCGCCGATCTGTTCGATGATCTTCTTGTCCAGCTCGGTCTCGCCCCCCTCGACGACAAAGTCGATCTCCTTGCCCATGGCATGGGAGAGATCGCGAACGGCACGCGGAAAAGAATCGAAGACAGTTGCCAGGGGGAGCATGCGCATGGTCAGGGAGACATCCTGCAAATCTCCGATCAATTGCTCCATCATCAGCCCGTCATCGCGGGAGAGAGTATCCAGGGCGGAAAGTTTTTCCTTCAGTCTGTGCGCCGTGCGGTACACCAGCTGATCTCTCCCGTCGGCAGTGCCTTTCTCCGTCAGGCGCTCGCCCAGCAATTGCTCCAGGCCGGCGGAAAGTTGCTCCGCCTCCCGAATCCGTGCCGATGCGCGCTGCCAGCGCCCCTGGGTGGAGACGATCTCTCCCATCAGCTTGATCAGCGCATCCAGTTTCGCCGAATCGATGCGGATGGTTTCGTTCTTGGCGCGCTGTTCAGTGCCCGGTTGAGGTGTGCCGGATATGGTTGCGATCGGCGTCGCATCGGTCACAATGCCGGGCAAGGCAGGGGCGAGAGCGGGGGACGTGTTGATAGCCGGGGTCTCCGTTTTCCCTCCCCGGGAAAGCTCGCCCAGGGCGGCGCGCTCCAGTTCCTCGCAGATATCGGCCGGCGGTGCCTCCGCCGGGTTCCCCCCGGCAATTTCTTCCAGCATGGTACCCAGGACGTCCACCCCACGGAAGAGGGTATCGGAAAGCTCATTTGAAAACCCGATCCGTTGGCCACGCAGGGCGTCCAGGACGTCTTCCATCCTGTGAGCCAGTTCGGCGACTGCCGGGAGCTTCATCATGCGCGCGGAGCCCTTGATGGAATGGGCGGCCCTAAAGAGGGTGTTCATGATCTCGGTATCGCCGGGACAACGCTCGATGTCGAGCAACCCGCTGTTGATCCGGGCACACTGTTCACGAGCTTCATCGAGAAAGCGCGCCATGAATTTCGCCTGATCAATGGCCATACGGCGTCCTCCCGGCGGCGGATCTTGTCGGGGCGGTCATATCAACGTCCCTCCAGTTTAGCCAGGTTGTGCCGGCAGAGGGTGACGATCTGCTCGGGCTGGAAGGAGAGGGGGAAAAAGGTCAGTCCCGCGTCGAGGTAATTCCCCTTATCGAGGAGTTTGGTCACGATTTCGTATTCGCGGCGGGCCATATCCCGCTCCTGGCGGGAGGTGTGGATCTCCGCCAGGTAAAAGTGGGCCAGCCAGCAGGATGGATCGATGTACAGCGACCCCTTGAAATGGTGCAACGCCTGCTCCTCCTGACCCGCAATCCTGGCGATGATGCCGAGCAGGAGATATCCCTCCAAACACCACCGGTCAAGCTCCAGTGCCCTGCCGCAGGCAGCCGTGGCCTCTTCCAGACAGTTCAGGTTGATCAGGATGCTGGCCTTGAGCATGTAGGCCTTGGCCAGGTCGGGAACCTGTCCGAGCAGCAGCTCGATCTCCTCCAGGGCCGTGCCGTATTCCTTGCCCCGGGCGTGGGCCAGGGCACTGTCGAAGAACAGTTTGGAAGAGTCGGCCGTGAGAGGGGCAGCGGGGCGGGGAGCTTGCAGCGTACCGGCCGGGGGGCGCAGCTGTCTGGCGCTGGCCGGCTGTTTCACGTCCCCCGTTGCCGGTGAGCTCCTGCGGGATGGAGCGCTGCTGGCGGACGAGGCTGTCGTGCGCGGGGTCAGGCGCCGGTCGCCGATGTGCAGAATGGGACCTTTGCGGTACAGAAACGTGTGGTCAATCTCCACCAGGGAAAGGATGCCGATGTTATGGAAAATCGTCTCCGAGGCGCTCAGGAAGAGGTAGCCATTGTCCTTGAGCGTCCCGGCAAGATTGCCGAAGATCTCCTGTTGCACGGCGGGAGGAAAATAGATCGAAACATTGCGGTAAAAGATCACGTCCAAGAGCTGCATCGCCTCGGGGTAGGGGGGCTCGCGCAGATTGACGATGGCGAAGGTTACGAGACGTTTCACCTCATCCCTGATACTGAAGGTATCCGTAGCAACCTGGTCGAAGAATCTCCGTCGCCGCTCTTCGCTGAAGCCGCGGAAGGAACCCTTGCCGAAGAGTCCCGCCTCGGCCTTGGCAATGACCTGGCTGTCGATATCCACGCCAATGATCGAAAAAAGGTCGGGGGCCGCGGCGCCATATTTTTCGATGAGTGTCATGGCGATGGAGTAGGCCTCCTCGCCCGTCGCACAGCCGGCGCTGAGCAATCTGACCTTGTCCCTGTTGTCAGTTGCCCGGGGGAGCAGCTCGGGGGTCAGCCGTTCGGAGAGTATCTGCAATTGGGCCGGTTCGCGGAAGAAATAGGTCTCGTTGATTGTGAGCAGGTTCACCAGAGCGGCGAACTCGTCCAGTCCCTTGACAAGCAGGGAGTGGTAGTCGCGCTCATGCTTGATCTCCAGGGCCGCCATTCTGCTCCGAATACCTTTTGCCAGGGTCTCCTCGCGCTCGTTTTCGAAGAGGAGACCGCACTTGGCAAGGATGAATTCATGAAATGGCGTCAGGTTCATTGGCCGGTCCCCTTGACAAGGGATGCGTTGCCGGCCGCCAGGCGGATCAATTCCGCGGCAATTTCGGCCGGTGGCAGGATAGTATCGATACAGCCGCTCTCAATGGCCAGGACGGGCATGCCGAAAATCAGGCAGGAGGCCTGATCCTGGGCCATGGTGTCCCCCCCGGCTTCCTTGATGGCCCGCATGCCGTTGACGCCGTCATTCCCCATGCCGGAGAGGATCACGCCGATCGTAGCGGCGCCGTAGACCCGGGCGACCGAATTGAGCAGGGCGTTACAGGAAGGGCGGAAGATGTCATTGGGCTGTCTCTCCAGGAGAACGATCCGTTTTCGCTCATCGATCTGCATGGTGTATTCCGGCGGGGCGATGTACACCCGGCCGGGAAGCAGGGGGGCGCCATCTTCGGCCTTGCTGATCTCCAGTGAGGATCTGCTGTTCAGCCAGTTTACCATGCCGGCTGCGAAGCCGTTGGCAATGTGTTGGGCGACGACTATCGGCAACGGGTAATCTCCCGGCAGGTGGGAGAATATGGTGGCCAGTACCGGCGGTCCGCCGGACGAGGCGGCAATGGCAACTATTTCAGGGCGTCGGCTACTCTTGACTCCGGGTGGGGGAACGATCGGCGGGGGCGGCAAGGGCGTCCTGCCCCTCTTCAGATGGAGGGTCACCCTGACACCGGCCAGGAGCCGGACTTTCTTCAGCAGGTCGTTGTCGTACAGGCCATGAATACCCGGTTTGTCCACGACCTCCAGAGCCCCGCGTGCTATGGCGGCGGAGGCCGTTTCCCTGTCCAGATAGGACGACACCACCAGGATCGGCACCGGTGTGCTGACCATGATCCGCTCGATTGCCTCCAGTCCGCCCATGACCGGCATCTCGATGTCCATCGTGATCAGATCGGGGCGCAAACGTGCCGTCATCTCGATCGCCTCGCGGCCGTTTTCCGCCTCACCGGCGATGACGATGTTCTCATCGCTGACCAGGGAGTCGATGATGACCTTCCTGATCAGGAGGTTGTCATCGACGACCAGGACCCGGATTTTCTTTTTCTGCGTCATGGGCTGCTCTCCGGGCTAGGTGTTTTTCGCTGTATCGGGAGGGGCATCCCCGCCCAATCGGAAGCGAGCGACGAGCAGTTTCAGGTTGTCGGCCAGATCCGTGAGGTCCTTGCTGATGGTCGTGATCTGCTGCATGGCCGTTGAGGAATGGCGCGTACCCTCCTCGATGTCCCGCAGGGCGATCACCACCTGATTGCTGGCCGTCTGTTGCTGTTGCGTCGAAAGGGAGATCTGCTTGGCCGCATCGGCGGTCGCCTCGGCCCCCGTAACGACATCACCGAGCATGGACACCGTCCGCAGCGCGTAGTCGAGCCCCTCCCGGATTCCCGTGGAGCTCTTTTCCGAGGCCAGCACCAGGCGGTTGACCGTGTCCATGATCTCGGTCACCTTGCCTTCGATCTCCCCGGTCGAGGCCACTACGTTATCCGCCAGGCGCCTGATCTCCACAGCCACCACCCCGAAGCGTTTTCCCGCTTCTCCGGCACTGGCCGCTTCCAGGGCTGCATTGAAGGCGATCAGCTTGGTCTGGTTGGCGATATTGTTGATGATCTCCATGATCTTGGTGATTTCCTTGGACTTGCGACCCAATTCCACGATCTCGCGCAGATCGGACTCGTTGTCGCCGCTGATCTCGTTCATCTTGCCGGTGAGGGTTTCCACGCCGGCGGCACCTGCTTTGGTGTCCTGGAGGGTCTTGTCGCCGATTTCCGCCACCCCCTGGCTGTGGTAGGCAATCTGGATGGCCGATGAGGAAAACTCCTGCATGGTCGTGGATATTTCCACCACCGAACTGGAGAGCCGGCTGGCGAAACCGGCCTGCTGGTCGATGGTGGCGGCGATGGTGGCGGCGTGAGAATTGATCCGCTGCGTTACGTCGGCGACCATGACCATGATGTGGTGCATTTTTTCCAAAAGATTGTTGACCTCTCCCGCCGCATCCGCGATCTCGTCGTGGGAAGCGTTGTCCAATCGCCGGTCGAGCAGGGTGATCTCCTCCGCATTGTTGGTGATCTCCCCCAACGTGACGACCATGGTCTTGAGGGGCAGCAGTGCCTTGCGGGCCAGGATCGCGGTGAGCAGGGAAAGGGAGGCGGTCAGAAAGACCATCATCAGCAGCAGCGGAAATTTCAGGCGATCGAACTCCGCGAAGTGCTCACGCTTGTTCTCTCCAACGAAGAGCGCGCCGATAATCTCCCCCTTGCTGTTTTTGATCGGATCGTAGGCGGCAAAGTAGGGAACCCCCAGGATCTGTGCCTCCCCCAGGAACGGTTTGCCCTCCTTGAAGATTGCATCATAGGCGGGACCGCTGAGCTTGGTGCCGATTGCCCGGCTGCCGTCCGGTGTGTGGATGTTGGTGGAGACGCGGGTGTCCCCCATGAAGACCGTCGCTGTCCCGCCGAAAATTTCCTTGATCTTGTCGGGGATCTCGTAGTTGTCGTTGAGCTGGTAGCTGCCGACCAGTAGTTTCCCGTCCACGACCCGGAAATCGTTGCCCTTGGCCTTGAGGAGTTCCCAAAAGGTCTTCAGGCGGTATCCCTGATCGGCCGTGGCCTGTCGGGCGATATGGGTGTTGATGCGGTAGAGGGCAAAGCCGGTCGTCGTCGAAATGGCGATCATGACGATGACGATGTTCAAGAGGGTGAAGCGGGTGGTTATCTTCATTGTCTGCCCCCTTGTTCACCTGTTTCGATCCGCGCCTGAGCTGTCGGATGATTCTCCCCCACATGGAACCTGGCGACGAGCAGCTTCAGGCTGTCGGCCAATTGCGCCAGATCATTGGCGATGCTGCTGATCTGCTGGATGGTTGCGGAGGAATGCCGGGTACCTTCCTCGATATCGCGCAGAGCGATCACCACCTGACTGCTGGCGGTCTGCTGCTGTTGGGTCGAGAGGGAGATCTGCTTGGCGGCGTCCGCGGTCGCCTCGGCTCCGCCCAGCACCTCGTTCAGCATTTTCTCGGTCTGTTCCGAGTAGTCCAGCCCTTCGCGGATGCCCTTGGCCCCCTTCTCGGACGAGAGCACGAGACGGTTGACCGCATCCATGATCTCGGTCACCTTGCCTTCGATCTCTCCGGTCGATGCCACCACACTGTCTGCCAGTCGGCGGATCTCCACCGCCACCACCCCGAAGCGCTTGCCCGCCTCACCGGCGCTGGCCGCCTCCAGGGCCGCATTGAAGGCGATCAGTTTGGTCTGGTTGGCGATGTTGTTGATGATGCCCTTGATCTTGTTGATCTCTTTCGATTTTCGCCCCAGTTCCACGATCTCTCGCAGATTGGCCTCGTTGTCGCTGCTGATTTCGCTCATCTTGTTCGTCAGGGTTTCCACCCCCAGTACCCCATCTTTCGTATCCTGCAAGGTCTTGGCGGCTATCTCCACCACCCCCTGGCTGTGCTGGGCGATCTGGGTGGCGGAGGAGGAGAACTCCTCCATGGTGGTGGATATCTCCACCACCGAACTGGAGAGCTGGGTGGCGAAGCCGGCCTGATGGTCGACTGTCTCAGCGATGCTTCCCACATGGCTGTTGATGCGCTGGGTAACCTCGGCCACCATGCCGATCAGCTGCTGGAGGTTAGCGATATGATCGTTGACCCAACTGGTCAGATCGCCGATTTCATCGTGGCTGCTGACCGGGATGCGGATGGTCAGATCATTGTTGAAGTTTTTCAGTGTCGTGGAAATCCGCTCCAGCGGCCTGTCGATGTAGCGGTTTACGAGCAGTGTCGCCAGGAAGAGCAGCATGCCGGTCAGCAACAGGGCGATCACCACGAATTTGGTGATCATCGCGGTCGCTTCGTGGCCGATCTTTTTCCGCTCAATTGCCACCAGGCTATCGATGTCGTTGAGATAGATGCCGGTCGTTACGATCCAGTTCCACTTCGGTATGGTTCTGGCGTAGTTGAGTTTCGGCAGGGGGATGGTCTCCCCCGGTTGCCTCCATTTGTAGTTGACGAATCCCTCACCCTTCTCCCGGCAAAGTTTTACGATTTCCCGCAGGATATAGATCCCGTCGGGATCCTTGAAGTCATACATGTTTTTGCCGTCAACGGCAGGGTCGGGGTGGGCGACCATGATATAATTATAGTCACTGGCCCAGATGTAGCCGTTTTTACCGTACTTCATATTCTTAATGGATTTTTTCGCCTCATCCCGGGACTGGTTCGAGATCGTGTTGATCGCCATCTCGACGTAATGGATGAGTTGTTGCTTGCGTTCATTGAGCAGTGTATCGCGGTAGGCACTGACGAGTTTCTCCCCGCGGGCGTAGATGTTTGCCACGGCCAGAATCGAGACGGCGCTGACGGTGATCAGCCCGAACAGAGAGAAAAGAATCATGATCTTTTGTTTGATGGTCAATTGCACCGCTGACCTCCCTTTACTGATCTAAGTATCTCGGATTTACGCGGTTCAACTACATAATCATACCAAGTAGTTTTCAAAATGATAGGCGGGCGGAAAAAAAGAGCTGCGGCGGGACGTACAGAGGGAATAGGTGGCGGGAGAAAGCCGGCTAACAGAGCGACTGTTGTCAGCGGGGAAGGTCGCACAACCCCGGCAGCTCGGCAAAGTCGAGCAACAGGAGCATGCGCCCGTCCCGCACTATGACCCCCCAGATCCCGCTCTTTACGGCATAGGGTCGCACCAGGTCGGGCAAGGGCAGGATCGCGTCGCCGCTGATCTCAATGAACTCTTCGACCCGGTCCACGGCAACCCGGCAGATACGGCTGTTGCAGCGGAGTTCGAGGATGGCTGTCGGGGGATATGAGCGTGACGCCGTGTGGTTGGCGAACCGTTCGGCAAGTATGACCACCTCGTGCGGGGTTGCATCCGGCGTGTAGTCGCCTATGGCGGCTACCTGTCGCGTATCGACGCCGAAACAGGCCCCGGCAGCGCTGAACAGCACCAGGCGGAGCGTCGTTTGCCCCCCATCTTCCCAGGAGATCCTCATAGGGCAATCTTCGCAAAGATAGTGCCCAGATCCAGCAGTGCCACACTCCGTGCTCCGTAATCGAATTCACCGACGATGAACTCCCGAATCCCCGCCTCCAGGGTGGAAAGGGGCGGGCTGATATTCTTGAGCGGGATATCGTCTACATCGATGACAGCATCGACCAGCACCCCGGAACGGATACCATTCTTGGCCGCCAGGACGATAAAACCTTGCGCGCGGGGGGGCTCTGGGATCTGGAGGAAATGGCGAAGATCGACAACCGATTCCACATCGCCGCGCACATTGATCAATCCGGGCAGGAACTCGGGCAGGCCGGGCACCGGACTGATCTCGGCGGGGGGGAGTATCTCGCGGACATCCGCGCCGTAAAAGGCGTAAAGCTCTTCGGCAATGCTGAAGATGACGATTTTAACTCGCGCCTCTTCCACATCGACGATCCGTGGCCGCTCGCCGAGGGGCGGATTACTCTCTTGCCTGCTGTTCATGGGGCATCCCTTCCGGTTCGTCATGGATGGTCTTTCAGGAATAATTGTGTAACCATCAAATATCACGGGAAAAATAAAAAGCAATCGCTCCGCGGCCGGCGGCGGTAGCCTTAGCTGGCGGCCTGCCTGATAAAAACTGCTTGAAAAATAACATAAAAACATACACCTGGAAAGCAAATGGCCGGGGTGCCGGGAAATTTATGAGACGGTTGCATCCATCCCGGGGTAGAGCGATTGATGAAGCGCGCTGCAACTGATTCAAGGCCGGTTTTGCAATTGATACGGTTATATGACCTGTGCTATACCAAGAACACATTTCATAGCGAGGCTGAAACATGATGCTATCTCTTGACCGACTGATTGAAGAGGCACTCCGGGAAGATATTCATACCGGTGATATCACCACCCAGGCGGTAGTGCCGGGCCCCCGTCCGGCCTCGGCCCGTCTGATCGCCAAGGAGCCCCTGGTGTTGTCCGGGCTTTTTGTGGCCGAGAGGGTTTTTCTGCGGCTCAATTCCGATGTGATCTTTACTCCCATGTGCGCCGAGGGCTCCCGGGTCGACATAGGCGATATCCTGGCCACGGTCACGGGTAATGCGGCCGACCTGCTCATGGCGGAACGGGTGGCGCTGAACCTGTTGCAGCGCATGTGCGGCATCGCCACGCTGACCTCCCGCTATGTCCAGGCGGTGAGCGGCACCAAGGCCCGCATCGTGGATACCCGCAAAACGACTCCCGGCTTGCGGGAACTGGAAAAATACTCCGTGCGGGTCGGGGGCGGCATTAATCATCGCACCGGCCTCTACGATGGTGTCCTGATCAAGGAAAACCATATCGCGGCCGCCGGCGGCATCGCCGAGGCAATCAGCCGTGCCCGCGCCTATATCCCCCACACGCTCAAGATCGAGATCGAGACCGAAACTCCCGGCCAGGTGCAGGAAGCGCTGGCCGCGGGCGCCGATATCATCATGCTGGACAACATGGATTGCGAGACCATGCGCCACTGTGTCGGCATGATCAACGGCCGGGCGCTGGTGGAGGCTTCGGGTGGCGTCAATCTGGATACGGTGCGGGCCATTGCGGAAACCGGCGTCGATATCATCTCCATCGGTGCCTTGACCCACTCGCCCCGCGCCATGGATATCTCCATGTTGCTGGACTGAGCGGTGTCGATTGCCGCCGCTACCATACTGCGTCTCTTCCGGGAGGCGGGCAACGGCTTTGTCTCGGGCGAGCTGATCAGCCGTGAACTGAAGCTGTCGCGGACTGCCGTCTGGAAACATATCAATGGACTGCGCGATGCGGGATACAAGGTCGAGGCGATCCCGTCGCGGGGCTATCACCTGCTCTCAAGCCCGGATATTCTCAGTGTCGACGAGGTGCGGGAGCGCTTGTCCACGACGCGTGTCGGTCAGCAGCTGTTCTGTCTGGCGGAGACGGGCTCCACCAATGCCGAGGCCTTCCGTTTGGCGGAAGGCGGCGCCGAGGAAGGGACGACGGTTATCGCCGACGCCCAGAGCGGCGGCAAGGGGCGCCGGGGGCGGGTCTGGTCATCACCGGCCGGTGTCAACCTGTACTGCTCGGTGGTGCTGCGCCCGGCAATCATGCCCCATGAGGCGCCGCAGCTGACCTTCCTCTCCGCGGTCGCCGTCGCCCGGGCCATTGAGCAGGTAGCGGCGCTGAAAGCGGAGATCAAATGGCCCAACGACGTGCTGATCCAGGGGCGCAAGGTAGCCGGTCTGTTGAATGAGATGAGCGCCGAGACCGACGGGATCAACTTCGTCATCCTCGGCATCGGCGTCAATCTGAACATGACAGCGGCCCAGTTTCCCGCGGACCTGCGCACCCCGGCCACCTCTCTGCTGCTGGAACGGGACTGCCCGGTCAATCGGGCCCAGTTTGCCGCAACCATGCTGGGTGAATTGGATCGTCTCTACGCCGGATTTCTCACCCATGGCTTCGGTCCGGTGCGCGATGAGTGGCAACAGCGCTGCAACGCCAACGGTCGTGAGGTGGTCGTCAGCGAAGGGGAACGGGAGACCTGCCGGGGCAGCTTTGCGGGGATCGATGGCGACGGGGCGCTGCTCGTGCGCTTTTCCGACGGAATGGTAGAACGTATTTTAAGTGGTGATGTGAGGGTGGTCTGACATGCTTCTGGTGATCGACGTCGGCAACAGCAATATCGTTTTGGGGGTCTACGACGCGCTCACGCTCGTTCGTAACTGGCGCCTTTCCACGGACAAGTCCCGTACTTCGGATGAATACGCGGTCCTGCTGCACAGCCTCTTTGCCCAGGCCGGACTCGGGTTCGGCTCGATCAAGGCCGCCATCATCTCCTCGGTCGTGCCCCCCCTGACCGGGGTCATGGAAGCGATTGTACGCGATTTTTTCCACCACACCCCCTACGTGGTCGGCCCGGGCATCAAGACCGGCATGCCGATCCACTACGACAATCCCCGCGAAGTGGGGGCCGACCGGATCGTCAATGCCGTCGCCGGCTATGAAAAGCATCACTGCGCCCTGGTGATCGTGGATTTCGGTACCGCCACCACCTTTGATTATGTCAACGCCAAGGGGGAATACTGCGGCGGCGCCATCGCGCCGGGCTTGGCCATCTCGGTCGAGGCACTCTTCCAACGGGCCAGTAAACTGCCGCGCATCGATATCGCCAAACCGCCCCAGATCATCGCCAAAAACACGGTCAACTCCATGCAGGCCGGGATCTTCTTCGGCTACGTGGGGTTGGTGGATGAGATCGTCGGCCGCATCAAGCAGGAAAGCAGGGACACCCCCCGGGTCATCGCCACCGGCGGCCTGGCCAACCTGATCGCCCCCGAATCCCGCACCATCGAAGAGGTGGACGATTTCCTGACCCTGGACGGCCTGCGGATCCTCTACGAACGCAACAGCTAGCTGCTTTGTTCATATCATTCAACTCAAGGAGGAGAAAAGATGGGACAGTTCGAGACAGGCAAGATTCGCAACCTTGGCATTGTGGCACACGGCGGGGCCGGCAAGACCTCGCTGGCCGAAGCGATCCTCTTTGATACCGGCATGATCGACCGTCTGGGGCGGGTGGATGACGGCAGCTCCACCATGGACTTCGAGCCGGAAGAGATCAAACGCAAGATATCCATCACCTCGGCCCTCGACCATTGCGAGTGGGACGGCCATTCCATCCATATCGTGGACACCCCCGGTTACGGCAACTTCATCGCCGACACCCGCGCCTGCATGCGGACCCTGGACTGCGCGGTGGTGATCCTCTCGGCCATCTCCGGCGTCAAGGCCCAGACCGAGGAAATCTGGAGCTGGGCCAACGAGTTCGAGATCCCGCGCATCGCCTTCGTCAACAAGATGGACCGTGAACGGGCCAGCTTCCTGCGCGCCATCGATGACATGGAAAAGACCTTGGGAGCCCGCGGCGTGGCCATCCAGATGCCGATCGGCGTTGAGGCCGATTTCCGGGGGGTCATCGATCTGGTCACCATGAAGGCCTATTTCTACACCCAGGACGGCTCGGGGGCCTTTACGGAAGGTGCCATCCCGGCCGAGTGTGCCGCCGAGGCGGCACGGCTGCGGGAACAACTGGTCGAGACGGTGGCCGAGGCCTACGACGCTCTGACCGAGAAGTATCTGGAGGCGGGCGAGTTGACCGAGGCGGAGATCCTCGACGGCCTGCGGGTCGGCACCATGCGCAACACCTTTACCGCGGTGCTGTGCGGTTCGGCCACGGCCAATATCGGGGTCAAGCAGCTCCTGGATGCCGTCTGCGCCTATCTGCCGTCGCCCCTGGACCGCACCAGGGCTGTCGGCACACATCCCAAAACCGGCGATATCCTGGAACGTTCCCCGGACGAGAAGGAACCCTTTTCGGCGCTGGTCTTCAAGACCACCTCCGATCCCTACACCGGCAAAATCACCATCTTCCGCATCTACTCGGGCGTGCTCACCTCCGACTCCACGATCTTCAACTCCACCAAGGGGGTCGAAGAACGTATCGGCCAGATCTACGAGCTGGAAGGGAAAAAACAGCACCCCATCAAACAGGCTGTGGCCGGCGATATCGTCGCCGTGGCCAAGCTGAAAGAGACCGTTACCGGCGATACGCTCTGCGACGCCGCCAACCCGATCGTCTATGAGCCGGCCAAACAGCTCCTGCCGGTGATCTCCTACGCCATCGAACCCAAGACCAAGGCTGATGAGGACAAGATCCACAACGCGCTGCACCGCATGATCGAGGAGGAGCCGACCCTGGAGTCCCATCGCGATACCCAGACCAAGGAGTTCATCATTTCCGGCATGGGGCAGGTACACCTGGAAGTCATCGTGGAAAAGCTCAAACGCAAGTTCGGTGTGGAAGTGCTCCTGAAAACGCCCAAGGTTCCCTATCTGGAGACCATCCGCGGTACCGCCAAGGTCCAGGGAAAATACAAGAAACAGTCCGGTGGGCGGGGGCAGTACGGTGACTGCTGGATCGAGATGTCTCCCACCGGGCGGGGTGAAGGGTACGTCTTTGAAGACAAGGTCGTGGGCGGGGTCATCCCGCGCCAGTACATCCCGGCCGTTGACAAGGGCATTCACGATGCCGCGCAGGAAGGTTTCCTGGCCGGTTACCCGGTGGTTGACTTCCGTGTGGCGCTCTACGACGGATCCTTCCATACGGTGGATTCATCGGAGATGGCTTTCAAGGTGGCCGGTTCCATGGCTTTCAAGAAGGCCATGGAGGTCTGCAAGCCGGTCCTCTTGGAGCCGATCGTGAACCTCAAGGTTACTGTGCCCGATGAGAACATGGGTGACGTGATCGGCGATCTCAACTCCCGTCGCGGCAAGGTTGTGGGGGTTGAGCCCAAGGCCAATTCGCAGATCATTCGTGCGGTGGTGCCCATGTCGGAGGTGCTGGCCTACTCCAATGACCTCAAGTCCATGACCAGTGACCGGGGGCTGTTCAGCACGGAATTCTCCCACTACGAGGAGATGCCCAGCCACCTGTCCCAGAAGGTGATCAGCGAGTCAAACGCAGGCAAATAGAGCAACGTGTCCCGTATCCCGGCGGTCAGTTCGCTTGCGGCGGGCCGAGGAGATGTTGGGGCACGAATACGGGAGGGTGACGATGGATATCAAGTTCAGTAAGGATGCGGACGAGAGCCAGCCGGCAGGCGACAACAAGGGCAGACAGAATGTCCTGCTGGTGGTGCTGTTGCTGTTGGTCGGTGGATTTGCCTATATCTACTTTTTTACCGGCCTGATCAAGCCGATGCCGGAGCAGAAGGCCGCCGAAGCGCCGGCAGCGCCGCAGGTGGTAAAGAATCCTCTGCCCGCTCCTGACGGGGCTCCGGCCAAGCCCGCAGCCGTTACGGATGGAGCGAAAAAGGAGGCTGTTGCCACCGCCGTTCCGGCTACGCCTGCCCAGCCTGCCGTCCCTGCTGCCGCCCCTGTTGCTGCTCCCGCTAAGCCCGCTCCCCCGGCTGCGGTCAAGCCCAAGGTGGAGCCGAAGGTTGTTGAGGAAGCTCATCCGGCTGTCAAGAAAGCGTTGCCGGGAGCTGCCAAGGCTGCTGTAAAGAAGCCTGCGCCGCTAGAGAAAAAGCCGCCGGTTGTTGCCGAGGCTAAGCCGCAAACGGCCAAAGGCGCCGAGAAGAAACCCGCTGCAGTGACGAAGCCGGTCGAGAAGCAGGCGGCCGTTGCCGACGTAAAGGCCAAGAAGACCTCGCAGAAGCCGCTCAAGAAAGAAGCGGCCGCTTCCGGCAAATGGACCGTGCAGGTTGGGAACTACGTGCTGGAAGAGACGATGGCCACCGATCTGGCGCGGATCAGAAAGGCCGGCCTTGAAGCCTATGTGCTGCCGGGAGGGTTGAAAAAGAACCATATGCACCGCCTGCTGCTGGCTGAGTTCACCGACCGTGAGACCGCCCAGGCCGAACTGGCCAAGCTCAAGCGCCAGACCGCCGACGCGTTCATGATCGATGCCGGCGGTATGCATGTCGTCTATGCCGGTTCGTACCTGCTCGACTCACGGGCCGCTTCCGAGAAGGCCCGCCTGGCCGCGGCCGGCTTCAAGCTGACGGTCAAGCGCGCCGAGGTGGCGATCCCGTCGAAAAACCTGACTGCCGGCAGTTTTGCCGAAAAGAGTGCTGCCGAAGCCGTCCTGAAAAAGTTGCGGGCGGCCAAGGTCAAGGCGACCTTGATCCAGCAGTAGCCGATCCATGGCCGAGGTCGTCAGGTTCAAGATATCTTCAATTGTGGCCGCGTTTGTCAGGCCCGGTGTCCCGTTGGAGAAAAAACTGGCCGGTATTCAAGCGGCTCCTCGATTGGAGCCGTTTGAACGGCTGACGCTGCTTTTTTGTCTGCTGAAGGATGGGGAATCCGCCGTCAAGGAGGCTGCCACTGCCGCTTTTTCCTCCTTGCCGGCCGACGTCGTCCTGGCCTATGTGCAGTCTCCCGAGGCCCATCCGCTCCTCCTGGACAGGCTTGCCAGGGTCTATCACAGCCAACCGGCGATCGTAGGCGCGCTCCTGGGTTCTGAACAGCTGCCCCCCCAAGTCCGGGAGCTTTTGCAGCGCCAAGCGCAGGCCGCTGCCCCCTTGATCGAAGTCGCGCCCCAGGCGAAGCCTGCCGGTGAGAGTGCCCCTGACGAGACGGCGGATGAGCCGGCTCCTGGGGATATGGATCCGCCAAGCGAAGCGGGGGATCTGCCGGATGAAGAAAGCGCGGAAATTAACGAAGAAGACGAACAGTATCTCAGCAAATTCAAGATCGCCATGGTCATGGGGATCGGTGAAAAGATCAAGATGGCCCTGACCGGCGACAAGGAATGGCGCTCCATACTGATCAAGGACTCCAACAAACTGGTCTCGGGTAGCGTGATCAAGAATCCGCGCATAACCGATGGAGAGATCCTGACGATTCTGAAGGTCGGCGTTCAGAACGATGAAATCGTTCGTCTGATCTGCGCCAACAAGGAATGGATCAAGAACTACCTGATACGGAAAGCCCTGGTGATGTGCCCCAAGACCCCTCTTCCAAATGCCTTGCGCTACCTGGCAACCCTGACGGAGAAAGATATTGCCGGCTTTGCCAAAAGCAAGAATATTTCGTCGGTACTCTCCACCCAGGCCAAGCGCATCACCCTCTCAAAAAAACGATAAATCAGGAGCATGGATGGCGATCATCAATCATGCCAAACGCGAGATCAACGTCAAGATCGTCTACTACGGGCCTGCGGGAGCCGGCAAGGGCGCCTCGCTGCGCTATATCTACGACAGGATCAAACCTTCCTTGCGGGGCGAGCTGAAAACCGTGCCCGCCAGCGGTGATTCGCTGCTCTTCTTTGATTTCAGCCCCTTTGAAGTGCCCCAGTTCGGTGGTTACCGGATCCGTTTCCATATGTACTGTCTGACCGGGAAGGTCAGCAATCCGGCGGCCTGGAAGATGACCCTCAAGGGTGCCGATGGGGTGGTGATCGTGGCCGATATTGCGCCCGAAATGTTGCCGGCCAGCAGGGAAAGCATCTCGGAACTGCGGGAATTTCTGGCGGCCTACGGAGTCGGTTTGCATGATCTCCCCTGTGTCCTGCAACTTAGCGGAGCCGACAACACGGCCCGATCAGGCGCGGATCTGGATCTGCCCGATATGCAGAGCTGTTTTGCGGATCCGGGGAGTGGCGAAGGTATCCTGGAAGCGCTCTCACTGCTTTCCCGGGATGTCATGGTGCGTGTCGGACAGGAGCAGGCCTTGCGGGCAGTGGAACGCCCCGTGACAGCCGAGGAATCAGGGGAAAGTGCTACGCCGGCCCCGCTCAATCGCGAATCCGAAGAACACGCCCTGTATCTGGCGGAGTCGGCTCAGGCGATCGCGGAAGAGTTGTTCCTACCTGCCGAGGAGCAGCTTGGGGACGCTGATGGTGCCCAGGGCTTGCAGGTTGCGCTGGCGGGGGAAGCTGCCCTATCCGCCGGGGGGTCCGTGCGGATACCACTGGAGATCAGTCTGGGAGGGGCAACACGGCGCTTGGTTGTCTCGATCGCCGTTGAAGAGGGTTGAGCCAGGTCTGTTGTCTGCCGCTACTCGTTACGATGCAGCGGGGCCGTTTTTGCCGGGATGGTGTCCCGTCTACTCTTTGTTGAGACCTTTCAGGGAAGGGATCATAAAGGGGACCCTCCGCCGGTATCCGCGGTATTCATCGCCAAATTCCCCCACCAGCCGGCGTTCTTCGATCAATCCGCCAACAATGAAATAGGTTATGGAGAAGATCGTCAAGAGGCACCATTGGGCGGTCATGACCGGATTCATCAGCAGAAAGAGGGTCGAGTAGAGATAGAGCGGATGACGTACACGGGCATACCAGCCGCTGGTGACCAGTTTGCGGGCAGGGACAGCGCTTGCATGAAGTTGGCTGATGCCGAGGAAATCGGCGGTTCCGGTCTGGCGGACACAGCGCAAGATGATCAGTGACATGGCCAGCTGCCCGGCATGCAAGAACCATCTCCCGGGAGCGGGAACTGCGTAGAAGAGGGGCGACTGTCGGTAGGCTGCCATGACCCAGGCGAAGAGGGTCAGGGACGCCAGATTGTAGAATAACCGGTAGAAACGCGGCTCACTGCCGCTTAGCCGGCTGAAGGCCCGTTTGGTTCGCTGCGCTGCAAACAGCGAGTGGGCCAGGGCAAAAATGATGCAACGTCCTATGAAAATAACGTAGTCGGGCAGGGGCGGCTCCTGGGATGCATGTGTCGGGGAGAAGGTAGCATTACCTGCTTGTTTACACAATCACAACGTGTTATATAGCGCAGGAGTGCTTACAACGCAGGGAGGATGCATGGCTGTTATTACGATTTCACGGGAAATGGGTACGGGTGCCTATCATATCGCCGAAGAGGTTGCCCGCAAGCTTAAGTACACGCTGGTTGACGGAGAGCGGATCAGCGCCTGTGCACCCAAGTATGGGTTGTCCCCGGAGATGCTGCAGATGGTGGACGAAAAGCCCCCCTCCTATATTACGGCCGAGGATCGTAAGCGGGCCGCGGCCCTGAATACCGTCGAGCTGATTCTGCTGGATTTTGCCCGCAAGGGTAATGTGGTTCTGTATGGTCGCGGTGGACAGGATCTGGTGAAGGGGTGCGGGAATGTCCTCCGGCTGCGTTTTATTGCCGATTTCGAGGAACGGGCGGAACGGTTTGCGGAGCGGGAATGGATCGATCCCGATCTAGCGCGCTCCATGATTCGCCGCAGTGATCATCAGCGGGGTGGTTTCATTCACTTCTACTTTGACAGATCCTGGGATGATCCGTTGGGCTATGATCTGACCTTCAATACCTCGCGCCTCTCGCAGGACGTCATCGTCGAGAGCATCGTGGCCGCTTCCAAGGACCCGAGTCTCAAGGAGGCTGAAAAGGGCGCGGCTGAGATCATCGACAACACTATCTTGATGAAAAAGATAGAAACTGCCCTGCTGAATGCCCCCGGGCTGGATTACCGTCCCTTTAAAATCATTGTGGACAAGGGGCAGGTCATGCTCAGCGGCTATATCGCATCGGAAGAGGAAAAAAAGGCGGCCCTGAAGATCGTCGAGTCGATCAAGGGGGTCAAATCCCTCGAAGCGGATATTCAGGTGGTGAATTACAAGGCCTACAAGGATAGAAGCTGATTTTTTCTGACTGAGATACGTTTCCTGAGGGGGGCGAGGAGGGTGTCGCTGATACGGATGCCGCCACGCCCCCTTCCCATTTGCAGCCCCTCCTCGATGCCGTGATAATCCGATCCCCCGGTCACTAGTAGTCCCAATTCACCCGCCAAGCGCCGCAAAAACTCCATCTCATCCTGCTGAGCCAGGTTATTGTAGACCTCGATGCCGTCCAGCCCGCACTCGGACAGCTCGGTAATGATGTCGCGCAGCAGCTGACGGTCGTTGCTGATAGTGGTCGGATGGGCCAGGACGGCCACACCGCCGATACGTCGGATCTCCGCGATGGCATCCTCTATGGGCCAGTAACATTTGGGGACATTACAGGGGACCAGGTAGCGCTTGAAGGCATCTTCCACGTTGCTGACATAGCCCCGTTCCAGCAGGGCACGTGCGATGTGCGGCCGGCCAATGGCGTCTTTGGCAAAGGCAACCACTTCGGAAAGCTCCACGGCCGAGTGATTCTCTTCAACAAGCAATTGATTGACCCGCTCCAGGATCTCCGTGTTGCGGTGTTCCCTGCGTTCGCGGAATCTGTTCAGTTTCTGCAGGAAACCGTCTTCCGACCACTCCATGCCGTAGCCCAGCAGATGGACATCCTGCCAGGATTTGAACTGCACCGACAGTTCGACGGCGGGAATGACCTCGACACCGCATGCCAGGCCGGTGGTAAGCGCTTCGGTAATACCTGCCACGGAATCGTGGTCGGCAATGGCAATGGCGCTGATGTTTTCGCGGGATGCGCGCTCGACCAGTGTGGCCGGTGAAAAGGCTCCGTCGGAGCAGTTGGAGTGGATGTGAAGGTCGATACTCAAGCGGTTGTCTGTTTTCATGGGCGCATCATAGCCTGATAACGATAAAAAGTAAAACCGGTCTTGCGTGTCCGGCAGGCTTCGGGTACTATTTTTTGCATGACACCCTTCGATATTCACGCCGCCATCGCCATCCTGCGCGATGAGTACCGTTTCTGGAAGACCCCTGCCGTGACAATCGTCGCCCAGTGTGATCGCAGCCCCTTCAAGGTCCTGGTCTCCTGTATCATCTCGCTGCGTACCAAGGATGAGGTCACGGCCCAGGCCTCGATGCGACTCTTCGAGAGGGCCGCCACCCCGGAAGCCATGCAGTCGCTGCCGGTCGACCAGGTTGCCGAGCTGATCTATCCGGCAGGTTTCTACCGCAACAAGGCTCAGCAGATCGTCGAAATTGCCAAACGCCTGGTGGACGAGTATGGCGGTCGTGTGCCGGACGAAATCGACGAGCTGCTCAAATTCAAGGGGGTTGGGCGCAAGACCGCCAATCTGGTGCTGACACTCGGATTCGCTAAGGCGGGTATCTGTGTGGACACCCACGTGCACCGCATCTGCAACCGCTGGGGCTATGTCTCGACCAAGACCCCCGATGAGACGGAGATCGCCCTGCGTAAGAAACTTCCCGCCGAATACTGGATAGAAATCAACGACCTGTTGGTGGCATTTGGGCAGAACCATTGCCATCCCGTGTCGCCGCGCTGCTCGACCTGCCGTCTTGCAGAAATGTGTGCCAAAATCGGGGTGGGGAGTTCGCGCTAGCGCCATTTTAAAAAAGTGTTATTTTCTTAACTAGACAGTTGCCAGCAGCAGAAATACCGTGTAATATCGCGCCACATTCAAATGAAGGCATCCTATTTCAGGAGGACTAAAATAATGTTGAGAAAAATCGGTTTTATCGGCCTGGGTACCGTAGGCAGGCACATGGCCGCCAACCTGACCAAGGGAAGTTACGAGCTGACGGTTTATGACAGCGACCAGGCCGCCGTTGCCGAGGTGGTTGCCCATGGTGCCGTGGCTGCGTCCTCGGCGGCCGAGGCTGCCAAGGGACGTGACCTGGTGATCGCCATTGTTCCGGAAGGTGATGAGCTGGGAGGCCTGTTTTTCGGAGAACAGGGCATCCTGGTCGGCATCGACGGGGGCACCATTTTAGCCGACATGGGCTCACACTCGCTGGAGACGACCCTGAAAATGTCCGACGAGTGCGCCAAGAAAAAGGTGCAGTATCTGGATGCCCCGGTTTGGGGGAGCAAAGACCACGCCGCCAACGGTCTCTTGACCATCGTCATCGGTGGTGACCCGTCCCTGGCCGGCAAGTGCCGCGAACCGTTCTCCTTCTTCGGTCTCAACACGATCCATGTCGGCCAGATCGGCGATGCCACCAAGATGAAGTTCATCGTCAACATGGTCCAGGCCGAGTTGGTTCAGGTTCTGGCCGAAGGGCTGGTTTTTGGCGAGAAGATGGGCTTTGACGCCGACAAGATCCTGGAAGTCCTGGATACGCGCGGTGTGGCCTCGCCGCTCTTCCACCTGAAAGGGCGCGCCATGGCTCGCGGTGATTTCTCGCGCAGTCTGGCGCTCAAGTATGTCCACGAACAGTTGCAGATGGTCATGGGCGCCGCCCGCCTGATGGGGCTGAATCTGCCGGCAGCCGAAGCCGCCACCAAGGTCTACGAGCAGGGTGTCGAGGCCGGTTGGGGCGAAGAGGATTTTTCGGCGGTCATCAAGGTCCTGCGCAAGTAGGTTGGCACTCCCGTGCTTGCATGCTACCATGAGAGGCGTCCACAGGTCGGACGCCTTTTTTTATACACCTGAAAACGAATTCTTGGTCCACGAACAGCACGAACTAACAAGAAAATAAAGTCTTCGAGGAGAACACCACGGCAGCGACAGGTTAGCCCATGATACTTCATGTTGTGGTGGTTTCGTTCGTGATTTTAATGTATTTCGTGGACAAATTTTTTTATAGGGTACAAGGAGTCTCCCATGCATACAGCATTTCGACCTCGCCCGGTCTATCTGGCGGCCTCCTGGATGGCCCCGGTCGGGCGCTACAATGGCAAGGATAAGGAAAACCTGACGTTTCTCGAAATGGCCGAGCGTTGCGGCGAGGTCTTCAGCGGAGGACCTCTGCGGCGTCGCGATGTGGAGGCGGTCGTGGTCGGCAGCCAGAATCCGTCGGCCTTCTCGGGGGTGGACAATACTGCGGCCAAGATAGCCGGTATCCTGGGTATTTCCGGGGCCAAGTCCGTGCTGATCGACACGGCCTCGTCCTCCGGGGCCTCCGCCTTTGAAAATGCCTATCTGGAAGTGGCCTCCGGCCGCTATGACTGCGTGCTGGCCATCGGCATCCAGAAGATGAGCGATGCCTCGACCCTGGATTCGACACGCATCATCGCCGGTGTCATCGACCGCGAAGAGTCCGAGTTCGGCTTGACCATGCCGGCCTGCGGAGCGCTGGTGGCGCGGGCGCTCAAGGAGCGCCTCGGTCTCAGCGACGAGGAGTGGACCGCCTATTCGGCGCTCTTGACCCAGCGCAGCCAACGCTTTGCCGCGCAGAATCCCGACGCCCACAACAATTACAAGCTGGATCTGGCCGACTACTATCGTCAGATTGCCAGCAACAAGAACTACCGCTATTGGGATCCGCTGCGCTACCACGATTTCTGTCCCATGTCCGACGGCATGGCGGCGGTCATTTTGACCTCAAAGCCGCAGGAGGTGTTGGTCAGCGGAGTGGGGAGCGCCACCGACATCCCGACCATCGCCGATCGCAACTATTTCCATTCCTTCCCGGCCACGGTCATCGCCGCCGGGTATACCTACGGCATGGCCGGCATCAAGGATATCCGCTCCTTTGCCGGCAAGCTGCACGTCAATATGCACGATCCCTTCAACGGATTCGGGCCGATCAACCTGGTCGATCTGGGGGTCGTCCGTCGCCACCGCCTGATCGATGCACTGTTTGACGATGCCTTGACCGGGCCGAACGGCGAGTTTCCCACCAACCTGACCGGCGGCCTGAAGGGGAGGGGGCACCCCCTGGGGGCCACCGGCATGGTGCAGATCGTCGAAAACCACCGCCTGATTCGCGAACGCGGCTTTGCCGCGGGGCTGTCTCACTCCATCGGCGGGCCGATCAACAACAACGTGGTGGTGCTGCTGGAGCGTACGGACCATTATCAGGCCCGGGCGCACGAACCCTATAAACCGTGGGGCTTGCCGTCTCTGGGGCGGCTCAAGCCAAAGGGAGTCAACGTCGAGGCTCTGCTGGCCGAAGGTAAGCCGGTTGCGGGGGCATTTGTGACATCGACGGCCCGTTTCGATTATCGCAGCGGCAACCCCGAAGCGGTTATTCTGATTATTTCCTGCAAGTTCGAAGGGGGCAGCTACCGCTTTCTGTTCGGCATCGATGGCGAACATTACGATCAGGTGGCGGGTTTCAAGAGTGGAGATCCGTTGTCTTTGGAGCGGGTTGACGGGGCCATCATGGTCAATCGCATGCCGGTGCGCAAGTTTTATACCCGTACCATCAACGGGCTGGTGGAGATCGCCGGCAACGGCTGGAAGAAGCTGACCGGCAAGGGGTAGGGGGAATACCCTTCGACTCCGCTCAGGGAACGGAAACGTGCACTGAGCGGAGTCGAAGCGCGTTACTTGACCGTGTACCAGAACTTGGCCTGCCGCACCTTACCGTCGGCCAGCTTGAACTTGCTCATCACACCGTATTTGCCCTTCTTGGACATCACAAAATCCGCTCCGAAATGGCCGTGCATCCCCATCAGATCCTTGCTCTGATCACTCTTGTCCGGTGCCTGGACCTTGACTTTGACCTCACCCTCGGTCAGGGCCTTGCCGCTCTTGACGTCCTTGAAGGATACGGAGATGTGATGGGTCTCCTTGACACCCTTGGGCATCTCCATGCCCATGTCCTTCATGGCATCGGCCATGGTCTGTACGTTGAAGGTGGCCTTGATGCCGTCGATCACCTCTTCATGGGCTGCTCCACCCGTGGCGGCATGGCCGGCGTGCATGTCGTGCCCGGCTGCAAAGGCTGCTGGAGCGGAAAGGGCCAAAATTGCTGCAAGTGCGAGTACCAGATTTTTCATCGTTGATTCTCCTTTGGTTTGTTGAACGTCAAATGCTAATGGAACGCGGATGACGCGGATCAAGCTGATTTACGCGGATTAGATCGACTTGCTTTTACATTATTTTTGTCTGAAACGTCATATGTCGGAACATATTGAAACAAAAAGGCAACTGCTAACAGAACTGCAACTATATCGCCTTTCCGCTAATTCCGAATTGGGGGGAATTCACCTCACGATTTAGGTCCTATCCGCGCCCATCCGCTCAATCCGCGTTATCCGCGGTCAATTGCCTTTCGGTTTTCAATGTTTCATCCCTGAATACTTCAGCGTGCCCTTCCTCAGTTCCCGCTTCTTCATCAGCACGAATATGACCGGGGTCATGATCAGTACGTGCACCGCCGAGGAAATCATCCCGCCGATCATCGGTGCGGCGATGGGCTTCATCACGTCGGCGCCGGTGCCGGATGACCACATGATCGGCACCAGGCCCAAGAGCGCCACGGCCACGGTCATCAGCTTGGGGCGCAGGCGGAGCACCGCCCCTTCGAAGGTGGCGTCGTAGATATCCTGCTCCGTGCAGGGGCCGTTGATCAGCTTCCTGTCCAGGGCCTCATGCAGGTAGATGACCATCACCACCCCGGTCTCCACGGCGATGCCGTAGAGGGCGATGAAGCCGACCCAGACCGCCACCGACAGGTTGTAGCCCAGGGCCGAGACCAGATAGACCCCGCCGATCAGGGCGAAGGGGACCGAGAGCATGACCATGGAGGCCTCCAGGGCCGAATGGAAGGTAAAGTAGAGCAGGATGAAGATGATCAGGATTCCGGCCGGCACCAGCATCTGCAGGCGGGCCTTGGCGCGGATCTGGTTCTCCCACTGCCCGGACCAGGCCACGTAGTAGCCGGGAGGCAGTTTGAGGTTTTTCTCCAATACCTGCTTGGCCTCGGTGACGAAGCTGCCCATGTCGCGGCCACGCACATTGAGGAATACCAGCGAACGCAACAGCCCGCCTTCGCTGTTGATCTCCGGGGCACCGGTGGATATCTTCAGGGTTGTCACCAGCGAGAGCGGCACCTGGGCGCCCCCCATGCCACTGACCAGGATGCGGCGGATGGCCGGGATGTTGTCGCGGTAGTCCCGCAAATAGCGGATCCTGATCGGGAAGCGGTTTCTCCCCTCCACGGTGGTGGAGAGTGTCGCGCCACCCAGGGCGGTCTCGATCACATCCTGGATGTCACCCACGCTGACCCCGTAGCGGGCGGCCGCCTCGCGATCGATGTCGATATCCACGTAGTTGCCGCCGGTGACCCGTTCGGCGACCACGTCGGCCGCGCCGTTAATCGGCTTGAGGATCGCCTCGGCCTGGATGGCCAGATCCTTGAGCACATTCAGGTCCGAACCGAAGATCTTGACCCCCAGGTCGGTACGCACGCCGGTGGAGAGCATGTTGATGCGGTTGATGATCGGCTGGGTCCAGCCGTTGCGTACGCCGATCTGTTGGAGCTTGGCGTCCAGCTCGGCCACGATGTCGGCCTTGGTGATCCCCGGTCGCCAACTCTCCTTGGGTTTGAGGATGATGATGCTCTCGAACATGGAGACCGGGGCCGGGTCGGTGGAGGTCTCGGCCCGGCCGACCTTGCCCAGGACATGCTCGACTTCGGGCACGCTCTTGATGATCGTATCCTGGACCTGGATGATGCGCTTGGCCTCGGTGATCGAGACGTTGGGCAGGGTCACCGGCATGTAGAGCAGCGAACCCTCGTCCAGGGGGGGCATGAACTCGCTCCCCAGATGCATGAAGAGCGGCACGGCGATGGCCAGGGCCACGATATTGAGGGCGATGGTGGTCTTCTTCCACTTCAGCACCCAGCGGATGACCGGTGAATAGAGGCGGATGAAAAAGGTCGAGACCGGGTTGGATGCTTCCTTCGGCATCTTGCCCCGCATCAGGTAGTACATCAGCACCGGCACCAGGGTGATGGCGATCAGGGCCGAGCCCATCATGGAGAAGGTCTTGGTGAAGGCCAGGGGGTGGAAGAGTTTACCTTCCTGTCCCTCCAGCATGAAGACCGGCACAAAGGAGAGCACGATGATCGCCAGGGAGAAGAATATGGCCCGGCCGACCTGTTTGGCCGAGGTAATCACGACCTCCAGGCGTCTGGCGGCCCGTTCCCCGGGCGGTATCTCGGACAGATGGCGGTAGCAGTTCTCCACCATGATCACCCCGGCGTCCACCAGCACGCCGATGGCGATGGCGATGCCCCCCAGGGACATGATGTTGGAGGTGACCCCCATCAGTTTCATGGTGATGAAGGCGATCAGCACGGATATGGGCAGGGTCAGCACGATCACCAGGGCGCTCTGGAAATGCAGCAGGAAGACCAGTATGACCAACGAGACGACGACCGATTCCTCCAACAACGATTTTTTGAGGGTTTGGATGGCGCGGCTGATCAGGTCGGAACGGTCGTAGGAGACCTTGATCCGCACACCCGGCGGCAGACCTTTTTCCAGCTCCGTGATCTTGACCTTGACCCGGTCGATGACATCCTTGGCATTCTCGCCGTAACGCATGACCACGATGCCGCCCACGGCCTCACCCTCGCCGTTCATGTCCAGCAGGCCGCGCCGGATGGCGCCTCCCATCTGGACCGTGCCGAGATTCTTCAGATAGATCGGGGTGCCGCGCATGTCGGCGGCGACCACGATATTCTCCAGATCCGCCTTGGATTTGACGTAGCCGCGGCCGCGGATCAGGTATTCGGCGTCGGCCTGTTCGATCAGCCGGCCGCCCACATCCTTGTTGGCAACCTTGACCGCCTCCATGATCTTGCCGGTGGTGATGTTATAGGCGAACAGCTTGGTCGGGTCCAGATCGATCTGGTATTCGCGAACCAGGCCGCCGATGGAGGCCACTTCGGCCACCCCCGGGACGGTATTGAGTTGGTAACGCACGAACCAGTCCTGCAGGGTGCGCAGCTGTTCCAGGTCAAAGCCCTTGCCCTCGATGGTGTACCAGAAGACATGCCCCACGCCGGTTCCGTCCGGGCCGAGGGTCGGGACCACACCGGTGGGGAGCAGGGAGGCGGCGTAGTTCAGCCGTTCCAGTACCCGGGTGCGGGCCCAGTAGATATCGGCCTTGTCCTCGAAGATGACATAGATCATGGAGAAGCCAAAAGCGCTGGAAGCCCGCACGGCGCGCACCTGGGGCAAACCCTGCAGGTTGGTGGCCAGGGGGTAGGTGACCTGGTCCTCCACCACCTGGGGTGAACGGCCGGGGTAATCGGTGAAGACGATCACCTGGTTGTCAGACAGGTCCGGGATGGCGTCCACCGGCGTCTTGTAGACCGACCAGATCCCCCAGGCAATGATCAACCCGAAAAGCATCAGCACGATGACCCGGTTGCGGGCGGAGTATTCGATGATTTTTTCGATCATGAAAGTGATCCTCTACTGCGATAGAACGCGGAACAAGCGGATTGAACGGATAAAAACGGATTAAGCATTTGCGGTAAATTGCTTGGTAAACAGTACTCGTTTTACCTCAGGGCTTTTCCCGAAATTCAGTAGCAAACCAACTTCAACGCCTGTGGCCTTACAATAATTTGTGAGCTGAGCCATGTGTTCCTGACGTAAACTTTCTGCGGTTTTCAACTCTACGATAACAAGACTATTAACAAGTAAATCAGCATAATATTCACCAACCAGACAGCCTTCGTAAAACACCTTGATGCTTTCCTGTTGGTGCGCCTCAAGTCCATCTTTTTTCAGTTCATACAGCAACGCATTTTCATAAACCTTTTCCAGAAAACCATATCCCAAGGTGTTATACACTTTGTAAAATGCCTTGATTATCTGTTCGGTCAAATCAGCATGAAGCATTAGCTTTCTCCCCGATAAAAATCAGACGTTATTCGTTAAATCCGATTGTTCCGTGTTCTCAGTGCACCGTCTACATCTTCATATCATCCATTTTCAGTGAATCTTTCTTTGGCGGTGCCGGTGGAACTGGCGAAGGTTTGGTTCCTTTCGGCTCATCCATCTTCATGCCGGGCATGTTCTCGTGGCCACCACCCTTCAACTGTGATTCGGAATCGATCAGATAGGCGCCCGATACCGCCACCTTGTCACCAGCCTTGATGCCGGACAGAATCTGGACCTTGTCGTCAATACGCTCGCCGGCCCGGACCTCGCGCGGCTCAAACATCCCCGGAGACGTCTCGACCCAGACCACCTGACGCTTGCCGGTGTCAACCACCGCGGAAACCGGGACCACAATACCCCTGGCCAGCGGAACCCGGATGATGGCGTTGACGAACATGTCCGGTCTCAACATGTGACCCGAGTTGGGCATCTCCACGCGGGCCTTGACCGTATGGGTCTTGGGGTCGTGGAAGGGGTACACAAAGCCGATCCTGCCGTTGAACAGCGCCCCGTGCTCAACCGCGGAACGGATCTCCACCCGTTGTCCGACCCGCACATAGGGAACTTCGTTTTCAAAGACATCGATCTCCACCCAAACGCGTGAGAGGTCGGCGATGTTGAAGAGCACATCGCCGGCATTGACGTACTGTCCCTGCTGGACCATTTTTTCAATGACCGTGCCGGAGAGCGGCGTGTAGATTGGGAGACGGATGTTGGGCTTGCCGGCCCGTTCCAGTTCGGCGATCTGGCTCTCCTTGACACCATACAGCATCAGGCGCTGCTTGGCGGACGCCACCAACCCTTCGCCGTTTTGGGAGATGGAGGGAATCGGTGACCCTTTCAGCTGCTCGCGGCTCTTGATTGCCAGCAGGTATTCCTGCTGGGTTGCCAGGAGGTCGGGTGAGTAGACCTCGGCCACCGGCCGGTTCTTGCTGACATAGGCCCCCACGGTATCCACATTGAGCTTGTCGATACGCCCGGCGATCCAGGCGGTGACCTTGGCCTGGCGTGACTGATCGAACTGGACGATGCCGACGGCGTTGATCTCCTTGCTCAGATCGCCGATTTTAGCCTCGATCGTGGCCACGTTGGCCATGATGCGCTGGTTCGCGGACATGGAGACATGGCCAAGCATCTCTGCCTGCTGCTTCTGCTCCGGGGTCTGGGGGGCACCGTCGGCTGGCGCGTTGTCGATTTTCTTGATCAGTTCCATGCCGCAGATCGGGCATGTGCCCGGCTTGTCCTTGATGATGAAGGGGTGCATGGAGCAGGTGTAGAGTTGCTTGCCCTGTGCCGCCTTTCCTTCGGCGGCATGATCGTGCCCTTTATGCTGCCAGGCGTACCAGCCGCCACCGGCCAGGGCAATCAGGAGCAGAACGATCAGGGGGAGAGTGATTTTTTTATTGAGTGCCATGTTGAAAACCTCTTAAAACCTTTAATGGAACGCGGATGACGCGGATTGAGCTGATCTGCGCGGATTAACCCCGAAAGCAACTCAAGGGTAAAAACCGATGCTGCGGGTTGTGGCTGTCTCTTCACACATCCAGGCTTGTTTTGTCGTTTGTATGGTCGTTAAATTTGTATCAAATTGTATCAATGTGTATTAAAAAGTATCAAACGTTGTTAATTTGTATGCTGTCGCAGCCGACGTTTACCGTTTTGCTTCTTGCACCAATTCCGTTCCGACTGTCGCCTCCAGCCGGGCCAGCTGCATCATATATTCGGCCTTGGATTCGTACAGCTCGCGCTCGTAGTTGAACAGGTTCAGCCGTCCGTCCAGGAGGGTCAGGAAATCGACCTTGCCGACCCGGTAACTGATCACTGCGGATTCCAGTGACTGTTCGGCCTGGGGGATGATGCCGCTTGTGTACAGTTCCACCAGCCTGCGGCGCCGTTCCATCTGGGCCAGGGTATCGGTGATGGTGTAGGCGATACTGCTTTTGAGACCGTTCAACTCCTCCATGGCCATGTCGCTCTCGGACGACGATTCGGCCAGCATGGCCTGGCGGCGCTCCTGACGGAGCGGCAGGTTGAAGGTGACACCTAGGGAAAACATGTTGTAGCCGGGATCGTTCATGGATGCCTCGCGGAACATGTACTCCAGGGAGAGGTTGAAGTCCGGGTAAAACTCCTTGCGGGCCAGGCGGTGATTGGCCATGCCCTTGTTGGCCTGGCTGATCAGGTTCTTCAGCTGGGGGCGCTTGTCATGGGCCAGATCCGTCAATTCCTGGGCCGAGCGGGAGAAGGCCGGCAGCTCAAAATCAGCCATCGTACCCACCGGGGTAGTGGACGGGCGGTAGAGCAGGTAGTTCAGATTGGCAGCCAGGCTGCTGCGCTGCTGTTGCAGGGTAATCTGCATGTCGAGCATCTTGGAGCGTTCCAGTCCGGCCTTGAAGATATCCTGCTGCACGCCCTGGCCGACGGAATATCTGGATTCGGCGATGGTGATGAAGTCGTTGATGATCCTCAGGTTCTTCTCGATGATCCGCAGGGCGTGATCCACGGCGTAGATCTGGTAGAAGGTCTCCGTCACCATCTGTTTCAATTCAAGTTTGCGCTCCTCCAGCTGCCAGCGGTAGGAGTCGGCCTCGTAGCCGGCAATCTCCTCGCGAAGGGCCCGTTTGCCCCAGAAGGGGAGTTGCTGGCTGATGCCGATGACCTTGGCCGACTGGGGATCCTTGTTGAAGACCAGCGGCTCCCGGGCCAGCATGTTCTGCAGTTTGAACATGAACATGGGATCGTCCAGGCTCCCGGCCTGGCGGGACTTGCCGACGTACATCCGCCAGCGGGCCTGGGATGATTTCAACTCGGGATTGTTGCTCAGTGCGGATTCCACAAGGGTGGCCAAGTGTTCGGCAGGTTTGGGCCCATCGGCGCGGGCGCTGCCGATGGCGAGGAGAAGAAGTATAAGCACGGTCAGGAACGATTTCATGGCAGCCTCGGTTGTGGATGGTTTCCGATTGAGTCTATCAGGTATCGTGCCAAGTGCAATATGTCGTAATAATCATGTAATTACAATTGATTACTCAAGGGTAGGAATTGCGATGGTGAAGAATATTCTACTACAGGAGTGACATATTCTGCATGCTGCGGCTATGAAATAGTCAGTTACGGGTACGTCCCCGATTGTCGGACGATGCAGGCCGGTCCATTGGCGGAAGGATAAGAAAGAAGCGAAGGAAATGGGTTATCTCAGGTTAACGTGGTTGGATTAGGTTGAGGCGAGCCAGGCGGCTCGCCTCGGTTGGATGCTGATATGGGGTGTTAAAACTTCCAGGATGCAGAGGATTGATTCGAACTTCGTATACCCACTCCTACCTCATCATACCGCCGCTCATCGGGGTAAGGGGAGTCGTGGTTCCACCAGCAGTGCTCCAGAAATAGCGGCTGCTGGTCATGTTGCGAAACATCCCCGAGTAGTTTGCAAATCCCCCACCGATCGGCATGGCCCCCAGTTGAACCTGCATCTGGCTCATCATACCGGCCATAAAGGTACTGTTCATGCCCATACCATCGATGACGTTCGCCGCAATTGCAGACATGTTGCTGTTGATCGTTGCCATCATGCCACGGTAGCGGTTCTGAATTACACCACTTCCATCCATGACAAATGTTGCCTGTCCGGCCATCAGGGCTGACATCTGCTGGGCGGTGGCGTGCAGAGCTTGGTAGTGAGCCATATTCATTCCCGATTGGGATCCGGCGACATAGTCGGCCAGCATGTCAATGCCGGCCGGCAGGTTCATTTGGTTACGTAGTTGGGTCACTGCGTCGTGTAATGTCATACCCGGATTGGCGGCCATCTTCTCCCTGATAAGGGTTGACATGGGGCTGATGAAGTTGCTGTTGACCGTGCCGGATATGGCTGATGCGGGCATGCTGAGCATGAAACTGTTCGGAACCGTCTGCTTGGTATCCTGATCGATGGTCTTCCCTTTGATTGCCATTGCCAGGATCGGATACTTGCCCATGTCGGCAGGATCGATGTTTAGTGTATAGGCGCCATTGGCATCGGTTGTAGTTGATGGTTCACCCGCGTCCATCTGGTAGTTTCCATTTTTGTCGAGAAAAACGGTGGCACCGGCAAGATATCCATCGGCGACCGTACCGGAGATGGAAGCTGTGCTCGTTGGAGTACTGCTGCTGCCACCGCCGCATCCGGCGATAAGTCCAACAGTAAGAGCTGCTGCTATTGTTACAAGATGTTTTCTCATGATTGGATTTCCTTTTTTTACACCGGAAAACGGAACATTGATGCGACGTTAAAACCGGAATCGTACCGATTCCCAAGTACAAATCCCCTTCAACCGTGTGATTAAAGGGGATTCTGTCGTTTCAGCCCTGTACTGACACTATCTGCCAGAATGTTAACTCATGTTGGCTACATCATCGGTTTCATAATCGGGGTGGGCATTGTGGTGGTCATGGTTTTTTTGCTCATCATAGCTGCTGATGCAACGCTGGCAAATGCGACCAACATGGTTACGGTTACGACTACTTTCATTGCTTTCATACGCTACCTCCGGCTGGATTTGAACTGCTTCCATTTTAGTCTGCAATGCCGGTGCCAAAGGCCTAGTAAATTAGTAGACTATTATCTTGGGAATGCTTTGAATTGAAAAATGTAACTAATTAGAGAGGTTGGGATTGTTTGCGTTGGAAGGGGCGCCAAGCGGTCTCTCGAAAATATCTCCAGGCATACAGGCCGTGGTGCAATCTCTTGCACAGGGTGTGCATGATTTTGCACGACACGTCACTCGTCGTTGAGCAGCCCGAACTCTTTCAGTTTGTATTGGAGTGAGCGGCGTGAGATCTGTAAATCCTCCGCAGCAAGCCGGCGGTTGCCCTTGTGTCGTTCCAGGGCCTTGACGATTAGCTCCCGTTCCACGGATTTGAGCATCTCGCGCCCCTCGCGTTTTTCCGGCAGATCAGCCTGTCGCAGATGTTCGGGGATGTGGGTGCACCTGATCATGTCCTGCGCCAGAATTACCGCCCGCTCGATCACATTCTGCAATTCGCGGATATTGCCGGGCCAGCTGTAGGAGTTCAACAGTGTGAACGCCTCCGGTTCGATCCCCTTGATGAGCTTGTTGTTCTGGCGACTGAAGCGTTGCAGAAAGTACTCTGCCAGATGCGCCAGACAGTCATGGCGTTCACGCAACGGCGGCAGGTGAATGGGAAACACGTTGAGCCGGTAGAAGAGATCTTCGCGAAAACGTTTCTGGGCGATCTCGATTTTCAGATCGCGGTTGGTCGCGGCGATGACACGCACATTTGCCTGGATCTCCTTGCTGCCGCCGACACGCTCAAAGACACGCTCCTGCAACACCCGCAGCAACTTGGCCTGAAGTGCAAGCGGCATCTCCCCGATCTCATCCAGGAAGATTGTTCCTGCTTCGGCCAGCTCGAATTTCCCCTTGCGGGTCTGAATCGCACCGCTGAAGGCCCCTTTTTCATGTCCGAACAGTTCGCTTTCCAGGAGATTCTCCGGGATAGCGGCACAGTTGATCGCTATGAAGCTCGCCTTGTTTCGGGGGCTCAGAAGATGGATGGCCCGTGCGATCAGCTCCTTGCCGGTGCCGCTTTCGCCATAGATCAGTACATTCGCCACGGTGACGGCCACGTTGTGTACCAGGGTATGCACCGCTTCCATGGCCTGACCGGCGAAGATCAGCTCCGCCGGCGGCAGTCCCGCCGCTTCCGTCTCACTCAGGGAGAGACAATCCTTCCTGCGCGGCTGACTATCCAGTGCCCTTTTGACCACATCCAGCAGGGCATCGGGGCTTTTCAGCGGTTTGGTGAGAAAGTCAAAGGCCCCGTTTTTTATGGCCGATACCGCCTCTTCGACCCTGCCAAAGGCGGTCAGAAAGATAAAAAGCGGTGGATTGTCTTCGCGCATGGCTTCTCTGAACAGCTCAAACCCGCTGATCCCCGGCATCTTCAGATCGGAAATGACCAGGTCGAACTGCTCGTCTTTGACCAGCTGCAAGCCCGTCAGGCCATCTTCGGCAGTCGTTATGCCGTACCCCTCGTCTTTCAGTACGGTCTCTAAAAACGCCCTGAAGTTCTTATCATCCTCAACCAGCAGAATTCGTGCTTTCATGCCGCTCCCTTGCGCCACTTTACGGGCAACATCATTGTTACCGTGGTTCCTCTCGGCGAGCTTTCTATGCCGATAGTACCATTATGCTCTTCGATTATTTTTTTGCTGAGCGCCAGACCCAGCCCGGTGCCGCGGGCCTTGGTGGTAAAGAATGGCTCGAAGATCTTTGGCATATCATCCGGGTTGATTCCAGGCCCCGAATCGCTTACCACGATCGAGATGCACGGACCCGACGACCTGGCGCTAATTGACAGAGAGCCCCCCTCGGGCATGGCCTGCAATCCGTTCCTGACGATGTTCAACAACACTTGGGCCAAGCGGTCACGATTGGCACGGATTTCCAGATCCCGGGTACAATCCGTGGTAATCGTGATCCGGGAATCTGCGGCCTCGGAGTGCAGCATGGCGATGGTCTCTTCAATAAATTCGGCCAGCGGAATTGTGCTCACGGGGAACTCGTCGCTTCTGGCAAAGGCCAACAGATCGGTGGTCAGCTCTTCGAGTCGGAGAGTCTCGGCGATAATCCGTTGAGCCGAGTCCTTGGTCCGCGGGTCTTGCGGTTTTTTTTCAATGAGCTGGGCAAAACCCTTGATACCTGACAAGGGGTTGCGGATTTCATGGGCCAGCATGGCCCCCATTTCTCCCATTCTGGCAAGATTCTCCTGTTGTGACAGATCCAGTCGATGTTGTTCCTCACGCCGGGCATAACGGTAGATCAGGCTTGCCAGAATCCAACTGAACAGCAGCAATGTGGCCATCACCAGCATATTGAAGCGCGCGGAGCGGATGACTGCGTCGGCGCGTTTGGTACTAAGGACGAGCCGCAAGCCGAGAGTGCCGTTCGGCACATGCACGTGTGTAACCAGTTCATAGGCGTCTTCGCCTGTTGCCAGTTTTATGCGTATGCCGGTCATTGCTTCTGCCGACATCCTCCGTAACAGCTGATTGTCCTTGAGCCGGGTGCCGATCAGTTCCGCATTTGAAGTGAATCGATAGATGCCATTGTTGTCCAGCAGGGCGAAATAGATGATGTCGTGGGAATGGAACTTGGAAAGGTCGCGCAGCGAGGGGTCCTGATGCACACTGAACTCTATGGCGGCATGCAGCGAATGGGCAAACCCGAAAAGTATATCATCGGCAATCCGTTGCGACTTCCGATAATTGTTCACGGTGAACCAGAGCAGCAACAGGGTGATTCCGGCAAGACACAGTAAAAGTATCCGTTTGAGCATGGCCAGGTATCCTTTGCGGGAACAATTACTTCATGAATAAGACGCTTGGCGAGGGGGGCGGCGACCTACGCTGTCTCCCGGTTCCCCTGCAACGCTTACATGATACCACCACTCATGGAAGAAATCGGATTTTCTGTTTTCTTCCAAAAGTTACCCCAACTGGTCCCGATCGTATCTAGATTAGTTGATCTCTGCCCGGGGCTGCGTGTCTACCACAGAATACGGCTCGTATGAGCAGATGTTGTGCCAAGTCACAACGTGCCGATATTGTGGGGTATGTTGGTTATCGTGCGGCAAGGGTTGGGGATTATTCTACAGGGAGGGAGGCATATTCTACCGGGAAAAGGGAGGGCTGTTGTTGCGCTGGCGTTAGTTCCCATCCTGAAAAGCAGTTGTCCACGAAACACACTAAAATCACGAACCAAAGCACTTCAATAAGAAACATCATGGGGTAACCTGTTCGGTACTGCGATGTTCTACTCTAAGGCTTTAAATTTTCGTGTTATTTCGTGATGCTCGTGGACCAAAAAACGGTTTTTAGGCTCATGGATCTCCAGGCGCTGGGTCGGGACGTGCCGTGGAAAGCGGAGGAAGCGCAGCCGCGCTCCGCTCCCCCGCGTTGCGTTTCCACGACCCGGTCGCGTGAAGAACTGCTCGTTATTCGTGGCGCTTGTCGATGAATTGGCCAACCTGGATGTTGATCCCTTTGGCAATATCCAGTTTTTTTACGGTAACCGGCTGGGCGCTCTCGCCGCCATACATCCCCAGCATGTCGCCTGCCTGTGGGCGCCCTCCGCCATATCCGGCACGGACAATTACGAAATATGTCCCTTCCTGGTCGAGCTGGATCAGGTACTTCCCATCCTTTCCCGATTTTTGGGAAACATACAGTGGTCGCCCCTTGACGTTTTGATCGGCATAGACTTGAGCAACCGCATCGACCAGCGGGGAGCCATCGGGCGTTGTCAAGACTCCACTGATAGCTGTGATTGCGCCGGTGTCCCGCTTGGCGGCATGCTTGCTCGTGTCGTGGGAGTTGAAGACCGAGGCTTGCCGCAGGATGCCGATATCGTTGGTTATGCCTCGTTTGACCGTGTATTGAATGGGTTCGCCCTTCTCGTCGCGGCTCAGGCCATACAAATCGCCGTCCTGGGGAGGACCGGGGGCATCTCCGTCAACCCTTTTCCGGGTGGTCAGGTAGTAGCTTCCTTCCGCAAGCTCCAGGGAAAACTGCCCCTCTTCGTTTGTTACAGCCACCGCATCCGGGAGGCGGCGAGTGCGCTCCCTTTCCGGCGGGTGGCCGGAATTGGCATTGAAGGCATAGATCAGCCCTCCCGAGATCGGACCGATCGTGCGCGGAATCCAGGCGCCGGAGATATGCCCTGAATCGTTTTCGCTTGCAAAGAGTGTCGTGCCCCAGAGCAGTATGAAAAATATTGCTGACAGGTAACGGATCATGATTTTTGACTCCTGTGGCTGAATTCGTTGACGTACTTCAACGAGATGCTGCTCCGTGATTTTCTTGCGGCTGTGCGGAAGCTTCCGCTTCCCGCGACAAACGGTTGACGATGATCCTGACATCGGCGCGGCTCTCTCCCGTCTTGATCGAGATGGCGTGGTCGGCGGCTCCGTCCCAGGCCCCGAACCATCCACCGGTCGTGGGTGCACCACCGTACCCGTTCCTTGCGCTCGGAAAGTAGTGTCCGGGGACCGGCACGGAAAGCTGGAAGCGGCCGTCGGCACCGGCGGGCTCGGATCTGAACACCGGGCGGCCGACCATTCTGAGATTGTCGTAGAGCGCCGCATAGGCCCCCGGGACCGGGAGGCCGGCCTGGTCCACGATCTGCCCCTCGATCGTTCCCGGTCGGAAGGCGGGGGACTCGACGAGTTTGATCATCTTGAGCCGGGTGGCCGGGATCGCTGACGCCGTGTAGCGCCCTTCCTCCACGACCACCGGATTGCCCGGATCGTAACCGAGCAGGTCCCCCTTGTGCAGAGGGCCCAGTTCGACACCGTTGTCGCTTCGCAGGCGGGCCAGGATGTAGTAGCGCCCGGGAGGGAGCTCAAGCGTGAATTTCCCCTTGGCGTTGGTGCGGACGGTGGCCTGAAAATCATTGCCCTTGAAGCCCGAGTCGGTCTTGGCGTATGCGTAAATGCCTACGTCGGCGGCGGGTGCGCCGGCCAGTGTCACCCGGCCGATGATGCCGGATCCCGCTGGGGGAACGGACGGGCGGGCAGGGACCTCTTCGAGCGTCAGCGTGATCGTCCCGCCGACTTCGGACGAGACCAGCAGCGGGTTTGCGCCGAGCCAGGCAAAACGGTCACCCGGCCTGCGGGGGCGTTTGAAGTTGCCGTCCGGACGCCAGTCGGCCGTCAGGTAGTATGCCCCGGACGCGGGCCGAAAGTTGGCCGTACCAAAACGGATGGTATCCCCGGACAGCGCCGGGGTTGCGTCATCCATCTGGCGTCGCCATTCCACGCGGACCTTGGGCAGCGGGGCGTCCTTCCAGACCGTGCGGACCATATATGTTCCCGCTACGGCCGTTGGCCCGGATGTCAATCTGGCCGTCGGTCCGCCGGCTGTCGTGGCGCCTCCCGCCAAAGCGCCGAATGTCTCTTCGACTCCTTTTCCCGCCGGCGTCACTGCCAGGGTATGTGCCTCCGCGTTTGCGGGGAACAACGCGCCGCCCAGCCAGATGATTGTCACGGCTGCCGCCAGGGCAACCAATCCACTTTTTCGCATATCGATTTCGCCTTTCAGGGATAGGGGATGATGTAGCGTTTTTCTCCGGTTCCGCGGTAGAAAGCCTTCTTGTTTTCCATATTGGCGTCCCACGCCAGCAGCTTGGCCTTCAGTTGCGCGGTGATCTCCGGATTCTGCGCGGCGACGTTGCGCGACTCGAATGGATCCGCGACCAGGTCATACAGTTCCACGTCAACGACGGGAATGCTCTTGCCGGTGAGAAAGCCGAACCAGGAGACTTTCTTGAGCAGCTGGGGATATTTGCGGATGACCAGTTTCCAGCGGTTCGTGCGGACCGCGATGTCGCCGGGGGGATACGAATCGAGCGGGAATTCCTCCTGGAGCATCTTCTCGTAGGCGATGGTCGCCTGAGCCTCGGAGGGGGGATGGTTCGGCGTCAGGGGATCGTAAAACTTGTATTCGAGGAAATAACGGCTCATCCAGTGTTCCCACCAGGGAATCCGGTCGATGAACACGTAGTCACTCCCCTTGGCCCCGGCTTCGCCACGAATCAGCGGCATCAGGTCGACACCCTGCTGATCGCCCGCGATGGGGATGTTCAGGTAGGAGAGCAGGGTCGGCAGGAGGTCGATTCCCTGGACCTGCTCGGGAATCCGCCGGCCGGCGTATTGACCGTCGGGGAAGCGGATCAGCAGCGCGTTTCTCAAGACCGATTCCTGGAGATCGTAGTTGATGAACGTTTCCCGCTCGCCGAGGGCCTTGCCGTGAACCGAGTAGAAGATCACGATGGTGTTCTTCTCCAGTCCTGACTCCTTGAGCTTGTTGAGCAGGTCGCCGACAAACTTGTCGGCGTAATGGACGCCGGCGTCGTAGCGGGCGGTGATGTAGGCGCGGTCCTCCGGCGTCAGGTGATGGACCGGCTTGAAGCCTTGGTAATAATCGCCGCCCCAGATCCGCATCAGGATGTCGATGGTGGGATCATCGGGGCCCCCTTCGTTCCCGGAGACCGGGAAGAACTTCGACCAGAAGGGGGTGTAGCCGGGGGGATCGTAGATCGTCTTTTCCGCGGCAGGGACCGCCGCCGCATAGGGAGGGTGCATGTTGCCGGTGCCGATCCAGAGGAAGAATTTCTTTGTCTTGTTCTTCTCGATCCAATCCAGGGATTCGGTCGGCAGCACCCGCAGGGAGGACGCGCCACGACGTTGCGAGGTGATGTAGTCGTCGAACGGCCGTGAAAAGACGTCGCGCAGGTTGATCTCCTTGCCCGACTCGCCGTCGAAGCGCAGGAAGAACTCGGGCGAGGAGAGCACGGCGGCCGTCGTATAGCCGTAATACTTGAGGATCTCCGGCATGGTTCGCGCGGAGGCCGATTCCTTGGTGACATCGAAGGCAACCATGCCGTTGGCGCGCGGGTATTGTCCCGTCAGCGCGGCCATCATCGCCGGAGGGGTCAGATTGGCCTGGGCGATCGAATTATCGAAGCGCACCGCCGACTTGGACAGCCGGTCCAGGTTGGGGGTCGTGTCCCGCTTATAGCCGTTGCTGCCCATGTGGTCGGGGCGCAGGCACTGTAACGATACGAGGATGACGTTGGTGTTTTCAAAGCGTGAGCCGAGCGCCTGCTTCTCACCCGTTGTCCGCAGCGTGTCGTTTCTGACGGTCAGCGGCGTTCCCTCATCGGCCGTCGCGAATCCCGCGCAGGCCGCGACCAGCACGGCGCACAGCAGGGCCGCCACCCCGCGCCCACGGGACGCAGATATAGTGATGTTATACATTGCTTCTCCTTGCTTCCCGGATGCGGGCAAACGCTCGAACCGGACAGTCAACGTCAGTCAATTAGCTAGTAAATGTGCAGATAGGGTTGTGTGTAGGGAGAAAAACGGGTCAGGCTGGCGATGCGCGTGAGGGGCATGATCGGGTGCAGAACAACTGGGGGGAAATCAACTGAACAGGCGTGGGGCTGAGGAAAGATAGGGCAGGTTCTGCCAGGGTTACAACATAGGGTGTGACCGTTGCCGGTGGCGGGATGAGTTGCTTGTGCTTGACGTTATCCATGTCGTTGACATGGGGGGCGGCATGATCGATATGCAGGATGTGGCCATCATGGAAATCCGCGAAGTCCCAGGTCGTGGCAAGCCCGGCCCCACAGATTGTGAGTGCCAGGAGTAGGGAGATGAGATGTGTTTGCAACGGTCCGATTTTCATTCAAGCATACCTTGGGTGATGCTGCTCCATAATTAGGAATTTTTCTCATTAGAGCATAAAGCATGCCGGCACTCAACAAAAATAATACAAACCGGGTTTAAAGCTTATCGAATCAGTCAAGATGCGAGAGGGGAGGCAGGATCTGTCAGGAAACATCCCGGTAGAGCAACCCTGAACTAGCTTCTTGTCCGGCATTTGGCAGGCAGTGCAGCCAGTTAGTCGTTAATCGGCGGATTTGAGCGGTGCCGAGATCTCATACTTCTCCATGCGGTAGATCAGCGTATGGCGCGGGATGCGCAGGAAACGCGCCGCCGCGGTCTGGTTCCAGGCGTTGCGCTCCAGGGCCTGCACGACCACCTCCCGCTCCAGCTGCTCCAGGGAGTAACCCTCATCCGGCAGGTTGATGACCCGTCCCGCGTGTGTTGCTGTCCCCGGCGCGGAGCTGTTGCTGCGGATCTTGTCCGGCAGATCGTCGAGGGTGATCGTGTCGGCGTTGCGCAGGATCAGCAGACGCTCCACCGTGTTCTCCAGTTCGCGCACGTTGCCCGGCCAGGTGTAGTCGCACAGGGTCGCCAGGCTCTGCTTGTCGAAGGTCACGTTTTTCGCGCCATGCTTGCTGCAGAAATGGCGCAGCAGGAGCGGGATATCGTCGCGCCGCTGGCGCAGGGGGGGCAGGTGGATCGGGATCACCGCCAGGCGGTAGTAGAGGTCCTCGCGGAAGGCGCCCACGGCGATGGCCCGTTCGATGTCCAGGTTGGTGGCGGCCAGCACCCGCACATCCAGTTTCAGTTCGTCTGTGCCCCCCACCGGCTCGATCGTGCGTTCCTGCAGGGCGCGCAGCAGCTTGGGTTGCAGCTCCAGGGGCAGTTCGCCCACCTCATCCAGGAAGATCGTGCCCCCCTCGGCCAGCGCAAACTTGCCGCTCTTGTCCCGGACCGCCCCGGTAAAGGCGCCCTTGACATGGCCGAACAGTTCACTCTCCAACAGGTCGCGGGGGATGGCGGCGCAGTTGATGGCCACGAAGGGGCCGTTTTTGCGTCCGCTGCGGGCGTGGATCGAACGGGCGATCAGCTCCTTGCCGGTTCCCGATTCGCCGGTGATCAGCACCGAGGCCTCGCTGTCGGCCACCTTGCGGACGATGGTGAAAACCTTGTCCATGGCCGCCGACGAGCCGATCAGGGAGCGGAAATCCTCGCGCTCGGCTAGTTCACCCTTCAGGCGTTTGTTCTCGACCGTCAGGCCGCTGAACTGCAGCGCCTTGGCCACGGTCAGGCGCAGCTCGTCGCGGTTAAAGGGTTTGGTGATGTAGTCGTAGGCCCCGGCCTTCATGGCCTCCACGGCGATATCCACCGTGCCGAAGGCGGTGATCATGATCACCAGCGTCTCCGTCGAGCGCTCCTTGACCGCTTTCAGTACCTGCATGCCGTCCATGCCGGGCATCTTCATGTCGGTGATGACCAGGGCGGGGGAGACCTCGCCGAACAGGCGCAGCCCGTCTTCGCCGGAAGCAGCAGTCGCCACGGCGTAGCCCGCCTCCTGGAGGTTGTATTCCAGCACCCGCCTGAGCGAGGTGTCGTCGTCGATGATGAGGATGATAGGTTTCATGGGTGTCCTGAACAAGTTTTGATAACTTCGTGGGCGCTGACCTGACGCCTTTATCGGTCAGGTCCGGTGCTTTGTTGGCATTGGCTTGGGGAAGCTCTCCCTTCTACTTCTTCACAAGTGCTGCCGTAAAGCGAATCGGTAATCCCATTTGCGCAAGTGCTGCTATGTTCTCCTCACTTAACTCAAACTCAAAAGTGCCCTCGCCATCTTCGTCAGTATCTGAGGCGATGAAAACATCAACATAAGCTTCCTGAACACCTTCAATATGACGTAGGTAATTAGCACTTTTGAGTTTAGCTGCAAGTTCATTTATGTGATCGCTGAGGATGAATGATCGCGACTCCGCAGCAAGCTCCCACACTCCTATTTTCGTTACGTACTCCTGATTCGTGGAGGTAATCCTTTTTTCATTTGCATATTGCGAACTGGAAGGTGTAACGCCTAGCTTGTTTGAAATTGACTCTGGGTCCAATTCGTCGCCGCGAAGAAATATAGAAACATCAATCATGTAACTAGCTGTCTTCATTGCATCACTCCGCATATGATCCTGATTTACTTTTCTCGGGTTTGGTATGTCAACTCTGTTATTGACCAGTTTACGCACGCGCGCGTGAACCGGTGACCTACCCAAATGGAACATTCATTCTTCGTTCAATTCTCCTGGCAACCGTACCAGCACCGTCGTCCCTTTACCCAGCTCACTTTCAACCACCAACGTCCCGCCATGGGCCTCGATGATCTTGCGGGTGACCGCCAGGCCGAGGCCGGTGCCGTCCGGCTTGGTGGTGTAAAAGGGCTCGAAGATGCGTTGCAGGTCGTCCGGGGCGATCCCGGCACCGCTGTCGCGGAAGGTGATCTCGAATTCGGAGTCGATCTTGTTGAGGACGATGCTGACACTGCCGCCGGAGGGGGTGGCTTGCAGGGCGTTGATGACGATGTTGAGAAAGGCCTGGCGCAGCTTCTCCCCGTCACCGCGGACAATGGTTTCTTGCGGGGTTGCTTCCAGGCGCAGGGCGATGCCGCGATCCTGGGCGTCCCGTGTTACCAAGGTGACGATGGTCTCCAACTCTTCGCGGATCGAGCAGTCGCGCAGCTCCACCGGCTGCTGGCGCGCCATGCGCAGGAAATCCTCGACCACATGGTTGAGGCGCTCGGTCTCCTTGATCTGGATCTCGATGAACTCGTGCTTGGGGTCGCCGGGGCGGTAGTCGTCGCGCAGGATCTCGGCCGTGCCACGGATGGAGCCGAGGGGATTTCTGATCTCGTGGGCCAGTACAGCCGCCATCTCACCCAGGGTGGAGAGCTTTTCGGAGCGGCGCAACTGTTCTTCGATGGCGATGATCCGTTCGGACTGGGCCTGCAGCTTGCTGTAGGATTCCTCCAACCCTTCGGCAGTGCGCTGCAGCTCCAGGCTGCGCTCCCGCTCGCGCTGGGCCAGCAGTCCGGTCACGCCGCCGACGATGTTGTACATGACGATTTCCAGGTACTTTTCCATCTCCAGGGTCAAGCCGCCGCCCCACTGGAAGAGGATGTGCGGTGCGTAGACGATGCTGACCGCCAGCGAACAGGTCAGTCCGCCGCGAAAGCCGAACCAGAGGGCGGCCAGGATGATCGGGATGTAGTAGAAACGCTGGAAGATGTCGTGCAGGTAGTGCAGGTGCAGCGGCGTCAGGTAGTGCAACAGGCTGATGCCAAGGATGGAGAAGCCCAGCAGGGCGATGCGGATCAGGGATGCTTTCATGGTCACCTTATAGCCCAGAATCCGGCTCTACACAACTACGCCGTCCTTCAGCTGGATCGTGCGGTCGGCATAGGCCCCGTTTTCGGGGTTGTGGGTGACCATCACAACGGTCTGGCCGGCCCGGTTCAGCTCGCGGAAGAGTGCCATGACCTCGTCGCTGTTCTTCGAGTCCAGGTTGCCGGTCGGCTCGTCGGCCAGCAGGATCTGCGGGGTGTTGACGATGGCCCGGGCGATGGCTACCCGTTCCTGTTCACCACCGGAGAGCTGGTTGGGAAGGCGGTCCAGTTTGTTGCCCAGGCCGACACGTTCCAGGGCCTGGCGGGCGGTGTTCTTTTTGGCGGCTGTGCCCATCCTGACGATGGCCAGCGGCAGCATGACATTTTCCAGGGCCGTCAGGTAGGGGATCAGGTGGAAGGATTGGAAGACGAAGCCCAGCTTCTGGGCCCGGAAGTCGGCCAGCTTCTCGCCGGGGAGCTGATACAGTTGTATGCCGGCCATCTCGACCTTGCCCGTGGTGGGGTGGTTCATCCCGCCCAGCACCGACAGCAGGGTACTTTTGCCGGAGCCGGACTGTCCCATGATGGTGATGAATTCCCCGGCCTCGATGGTCATGTCCACGCCACGTAGCGCCTCGACGGTCTCTTCTCCGCTGGTGTAGTGTTTTTTCAGGTTGCTGATTTGGATGAGTGACATACACATATCCTTTGTTTTAATCCCCCCTTTGATAAAGGGGGACTTTTACAGTGCTCTCAATGCCTCGGTCGGGTCCATCTTGCTGGCGTGCAGCGCCGGGTAGAGGCTGGCCAACAGGCCCAGGGTCAGCGCCAGCCCGATCGAACCGCAGGCCACCAGCGAGTCCCAGACCAGATGGACATGCTTACCCTCGGCCATGAAGGGCAGGGCCAGTTTGGCGCTCCCCATGCCGACGGCAAATCCCAAAAACCCGGCCAGCAGGCTGACCAGGGCCGCCTCCAGCAGGATGATCCTCATGATGTGGCTCTTCCTGAATCCGATGGCCCGGAAGACCCCGATTTCGACCGTGCGCTCGTTGACACTGCCCATCATGGTGACGAAGACGATCAGCGAGCCGATGAAGACGACCACCCCGGCCATGGCGTAGGAGAAGCGTTTGAACTGATCTAGGGCCTTGAGACGTCCCTCGACCACCTGTTTGATGGCCGATACCTTGGCGTCGGGCAGTTTCTCGGCGATTTGGGTGACCATGTCGTTGATCGGGCAACCGGAGCAGAGCGCCGCCACCTCGGCCAGGGTAATTTTGCCCTCCTTGCCCAAGAGTTTCTGGGCCTTCTTCAACGAGGCAAACACCAGGGCGTCGTCCTGGGAGCCGGTCTGTTCCAGCACGCCGGCCACAGTGAAGGTTTCACCCTTGATGGTCAGATGATCGCCGGGAGAGGCGTTGAGCACTTTAGATGCGTCGGAGCCGAGCAAGAGATCGTGTTCCGCGTGCGGTTCATCGCCGAAGACCTTCCACCACTGCTTCATCTTCAGCTCGCTGGCGAAGTTGACCCCGACCAGCAGTACATCATGCTTTCCAATCGTGATGCCCCCCAGGACCTTGGGGGCGATGGCCGAGATGTTCTTGTGATTGGTAATGGTGGTGATCTTGGCCAGATCGCTCTCCAGGATTTCGCGCTGATCGAAGGTCACGCCACCCAGGCTGATGCCGCCGTAGTTCATGGCCAGCCCGTTGCTCTGGGGGGTGACCAGGATATTGGCGCCGAACTCGTCCATCTTGCGCTCGATATCGCTGGACATGGAGCGGGTCAGGGTGATCAACGTCACAATCGTGGCGATGCCCACCATCAGGCCGATTGTCAGGAAGGCCATCTTGGCCTTGCGCCGTTTGAGATTGTTTATGGATATGGTGTGCAGTTTCATCAGAAGTATCTCGCACCGTCCTTCAGGTCACTGCTCTTGATGGTGATGCTGTTGCCGGTTAGCTGATGGGGCAGATAGCCGGGATTGCAACCGCCGCTGGTGTTGGGACCGAGGCGGTTGATGGCGAACTTCTGGTTGCAGTTTTTGCAATTCATCTTGTCCCCCTGCTGTTCGTAGCCTTTCTTCTCCCGGTAACAGGCGTCGCAGGCATCAAAGGCGCTCTTGATGCTGCCGTCGGGGGCCTTGACCAGGAAGAAGGCGATCTGCTTGCCGCCATCCTCCAGTTTATAGAAGTGGGCTTTGCCGTCAGCCAGTTTTGCCAGCGGAACAGAGACGATTCCGTTCGTTACGTTTGCCTTTTCATACTTGCCCAGCGAGAAACCAAATCCGGCGACTGCGCCAATCAAGAGTACCACCGTAACCATTCCTGCCCATACCGCCAGTTTTACACGACTCGTAGCCATTCCAATCTCCTTGTAGTAAAAAATTTCGTTTACGTAGCTATCCCCTCTTTTGGGGAATGGTCAGCCTTGTTTTCCCGATCCGCAACCAGCGCCCTTGCCCCCGCAGCAGCCTGAACCGGATTCGCTTTTCTGGCCAAGAAAGCGACCGTTGCTTTGCTTGAACTGCTCCGCTGTCAGCACCTGATGTAGATTGCTGCTAAAGCCCGCTTGATTGACTTTCTCGACCAGGGCCTCGGGCTTGACGATTTTTGTATCATAGCCCACGAGCACCCAGCCTCCCTCAAGATCTACCTCGCTGGCCGCAACGCCTTGCACTGTTTCTAGCGCCCTGGTGATCCTGTTGGCACAACTGCCGCAGGTCATGCCGCTTGTTTTCAGCACGGCGACCGAGTCGGCGGTCGCTCCGACATGTACGCAAAGGGCCAGGGTGATCAGAAATGCGGCGGCCAGGGTAATGATGACGCTATTTATGATGCTGCTGAATTTCATGATCGATCTCCCTCTTACGCCGGGCTGCTGTTGTTCAGGCTTGTCTATCAAGTGCCGTGCCAAACACAGCGAGAGCTGTAACCTGCTTAAAACAAAGCAAAATATATTCAGGTTTGCCTGCCCGCAAGGCGAGGGGAGAAGAATATCCCGCTGGGAGTGTGGAGTATTCCACACGGCTGATCTCTTCTTGAGGGGAACTGGGCAAGGGTTCAGTCGCCGGAAACTGTATACGTCTCACGGCAGCAAAGCGCCTGTAAAAAAAGTTGAAATCCAGAAAACATGGTGGTAGTTTGTTAGCAGTCGGTAGCCACGAGTGCTAAATTTATGTCAAAAAGGAGCAGGCCATGGTAGCGCAGTTGCCAATCGTTTCTGACAGCTTGTCTCTCTATCTGGCAGAAATCAGAAAGTTTTCCGTATTGAGCGAGGAAGAGGAACACCGTTACGCGGTGAAGTTCTTCGAGGAAAAGGATCTGGAAGCTGCCCACACGCTGATCACATCCAATCTGCGTTTTGTGGTCAAGGTGGCCGGTGAATACCGGCATTATGGGCTCAAGATGATTGACCTTATTCAAGAGGGCAACATTGGGCTGATGATGGCGGTCAGGAAATTTGATCCCTACAAAGGCATCCGTCTGATCTCCTATGCGGTCTGGTGGATTCGCGCCTATATCCAGAACCATATCATGTCCATGTGGAGCCTGCTGAAAATCGGAACCACCCAGGCGCAACGCAAGCTGTTCTTCAAGCTGAAAGAGACCAAAAACGCCCTGCTCAAGATGGGCGATGGTGATGATGGTCCCCATTCCGCTGCCCTGGCGCTGAATGTGTCCGATAAAGAGGTCGCGGAGATGGAGCAGCGGCTGCAAGGCGAATCGTCCCTGGATGCCGAATTATCATGTGGGGATGGTTTGACGGCCCTGGAAGGGTTGGCCGATGAGCGCATGAATCAGGAAGCTCTTCTGGCCGAGTATCAGGAAAACCAGCAGCTCCAGCAAAAGGTCGCCCAGGTGGTTGCGGTCCTCAACGAAAAGGAGCGCTTCATTATTGAACGTCGTATAACATCCGACGAGCCGATGACCCTGCAGGAAATCGCCACCCATTTTTCCATCTCGCGGGAACGGGTGCGCCAGATCGAAGAGGGGGCCTTGAAAAAGGTCAAGAACTCGTTATTGCCCCTCTTATCAGCTGCTTAACCGTATTTTCAAGGGAACGTGCGAACGCGTCATCCCGCCCGGATGACGCGTTTTTATTTTATTTGGAAAAAATAAACATAAAAAAGCCTTGACAACTTCGAACAAAGTCTTTAAATACACAAGTTCTGTTGCAACACTGCACGGAAGATTGGCCCCGTTAGCTCATACTGGTAGAGCAGCTGACTTGTAATCAGCAGGTGATCCGTTCGATTCGGATACGGGGCTCCATAGATAGTTTTAGATAAGGCTCATCCCTGGAGGGATTCCCGAGCGGCCAAAGGGAACAGACTGTAAATCTGTCGTCAGCGACTTCGGAGGTTCGAATCCTCCTCCCTCCACCATACAATCTCCGGAAACCGGCAACATGATTCGACTCAGGAGACTCAGGTCGCATGTACTGGTAAGTGTCAGTTGGACGCGGTTTCCACATATCTTCGTCTGGTAGCGCGGGAGTAGCTCAGTTGGCTAGAGCGTCAGCCTTCCAAGCTGAGGGTCGCGGGTTCGAGTCCCGTTTCCCGCTCCAGTTAAAGCCCACATAGCTCAGGAGGTAGAGCACTTCCTTGGTAAGGAAGAGGTCTCCGGTTCGAGTCCGGATGTGGGCTCCATTTTTTAGTCGTTTCATTTCATCAGCAGTTACACAACCAAACGCATTTATCGAGGAGGGCCTTACCCATGGCGAAGGCGAAATTTGAGCGCAACAAACCACATGTAAACATCGGCACAATCGGCCACGTTGACCACGGCAAGACTACG